>Ga0209417_1000818_pt1 | contig 65358 bp, 100 predicted proteins | sample RifGroF2_FD_184002 | JGI IMG/M metagenome (GOLD analysis project Ga0209417, IMG submission 184002) | Groundwater microbial communities from Rifle, Colorado, USA - Groundwater F2 (SPAdes) (version 2) | ecosystem: Environmental > Aquatic > Deep subsurface > Groundwater | place: Rifle, Colorado... | reverse complement strand
CGAAGTCAAGTGGGGAAATTAAAGGACCGAATAACCTCTCATACTTTATCGATCGAAAAGAAAGGGATTGAAATTATAACCATTGCTAACCACTTAAATATATGGATGAATTCGAATGAGAAATGGGTTGTTCCTATTCAAGATCATGATCGCCGGTTCGTGGTGTTCGATGTAGATGATACTTATATCAATGATATCAAACATTTCAAGCGGATACAAGAGCAAATGGATAATGGGGGTTATCAGGCAATGCTCTATGATCTTTTGCACCTTCCATGGACTATGGAAGACTTGATTCAATCCCCTAAAACAGCGGCCGGTTTCGATCAGTATACTCGGGAAAATTCTCCTATAAAAAGATTTGTCCATAACCTTTTGGTCAGAGGTACTTTACACCCAATACATAAGGGCTGGAAGACATATGTTCTTAAAGATAAATTATATGAATATTTCGAGTCTTTTTGTAATCGACAAAGGTATAACTATAAGGATTCATATATAGATTTCAGTCGGGATTTGGGGAAATATTTACTTCATGAAAAAATAAGAAAAAGATTTGGTCCTCTGATTGATGGGGCTCGAGAGAGGATATATGCCATAAAAGTACCATCTCTTGAGGCTTGCCGGGAATATTTCTCTGAAGAGTATGATGTTGAATGGGAAGATCCCGACATTATTGATCGACTGTCCGATTCCGATCGTGAGATTGACTTATTGGACGATTACGAAATTCATCTAAAAGAACCCTTCTAAATGGTCGTGTCCCGACTGGCCCGCCCCCAAACTGAGTCTAAGATGTGGTATAAGGACAGGGTTTTTTCAATGATATCAATAATCTATCGAGGTCTGTCCCGACTGTCCTGCCTGTCCCGCCAGGGTATTTCTTTTGGTAGTTTTTGGTACGGTACGGCTAGCCGTATAATACTTTTCGATGAGTAAATTATTTAGCCGTAAAATGGTCATTTGATTACAACCCATTTTCAAGTCGGGACAGTTGGGACAGTTAAATAAATATATGATATTATTAAAAAAAGAACTGTCCAAATGCTGTCCCGACTCTGTCCCAATGTCCCGGGTTGTGGTATGGGTTGGACAACCTGGTAAAAAAGAGAGTTACAAAACAGTAAATAAATATTATTATATGGATATAAAATTATGAGGAATTATTTCTCAGTAAAATTATGAGGAATTATTTCTCAGTAAAATTATGAGGTTGTAGAGATGGGAATGTCATTTGCCGAAATAATGGAACAAAACACACCGGGAGTTATCAAGGAACTATGGGACAGTTCTCCCTTCCGGGATGACCCCGAATTCCTGGCTCTCACTGTGAAACAGCAGAAATTTATCATTGGTTATGGGCTCCGAGATTTAAGAGGTTGGACTTGGGGAGATTGTGCTAAGTTTGCTTCTCCGATTCCATTGACAAACGCTGGTGCTTCAGTCTCTGGGGGTCGATTGGCTCAGCATAAAAAAATCTTGCCATTCCTCCGCAAATGGGACCGAATCCTGGTAGAACGTTTTGCCCAAAGTGCCGACCGCATTTGGCAAGAAGAACAGTCAATTGCCTTTTCAGATATTGTTGATTACCTGGATGAAGAAGGAGGGATCGATCCAGCCAAATTGAAAGAACTTCCTCGGTCGATGACTGCTGCAATCAGCAGTATCGAAATTACTTACTTAGAGAATGGTAATAAAAGATGCAAACTTAAACTATGGGATAAGTCGGCTGCCCTTGGTCGATTGGAAAGAATGAAAAATATGAACGCTCCGGAGAAGGTTATTTTCGCTGGAGTACATGCTACTCTGGATAATGACATGGACCCCAAAGAAGCGGCTCAACGTTATTCAGAATTAATTCGGTCCGTAGGAGAATAACATGGAACAAGAGTTTTCTAAGAAGTTAATCAGGATGTTGGATAAGAAGCACTTAGAGTGTGGAGTTCTTCGTAATTTTCTCTGTGTGCAAAAGTTGGACCCCTCCATGGTTGCCTGCAATGATGCCATTATTGATCTTACCGAAAAACTCGGGGCTTTATATGAGATGAAGGAACTTCTAGCCCAACAGAAAGTTCTGGAAGGGGGTTCCGTTTGGCCCTCAGAAATTGTGGAATAAATGGATTTAATCACAGATGATATCTGGCCATATAATCCCTATACGGCTATTTTCAATGAAAGGATCCGTCGATTTAAAGCCTTATTGGCGGATCCTGTTCTTCAAAAAGGAGCCAAGGTCTATTATAAAGATCGACCTGTTGAATTCATCCTGGATTGGTGTATTACCTATGACCCTCGTAATACAACTTCTAATCTTTTACCTACTACTCTCCCCTTCATTCTATTTCCTCGACAAGTTGATTTAGTTGAGTTCCTTGTTGGTTGTCTTAATGATGTTGTCTGCGGATTAGTTGAGAAATCTCGGGATATGGGGGCTACTTGGGTTTGCTGTGCCTTTTCTGTTTGGTTGTTTCTATTCCACCCTGGTGCTGCTATTGGTTGGGGTTCCCGTAAAGAAATTTTTGTTGATCAATTAGGCAATCCTGATTCTATCTTTGAAAAGATCCGAATTATCCTTCGTTATATCCCAACTTTTCTTCTTCCATTGGGGTTTAATTACGATAAGCATTGTAACTACATGAAGGTGGTTAACCCTGAGACTGGTTCTACAATCACGGGGGAAGTCGGTAAAGATATTGGTCGTGGTGGTAGAAAATTAATTTATTTTAAGGATGAGTCTGCTCACTATGAACAACCGGAAAGGATAGAAGCAGCCTTGGGTGATAATACCAATATTCAGATTGACTTTTCTTCTGTTAATGGTCCCAATAACATCTTTTATCGTCGGCGGATGAGCGGTTATGTTTGGACTCCTGGGGATACGGAAATTCCTAAAGGGGTAACGAGGGTTTTTATCCTGGATTGGCGAGACCATCCACTGAAAACTCAAGAATGGTATGATTCTCGATTGCAAAAAGCTGAAAGGGAAGGTCTAGTAACACTATTCCGCCAGGAAGTTGACCGGGACTACTCCTCGGCTGTCGCTGGAACTTTGATTCAGGGTCATTGGGTTAAAGCAGCTATTGATGCTCATAAAAGGTTGGGGTTTGAAGCTGAAGGGAAAGAATACGCGGCCCTGGATCCTTTCGACGAAGGTGGGGATGCCCATTCTTTTATTGCAAGAAAGGGGTCGGTTGTGACTTTTGCTGATCAGTGGTATGTAGGGGATACAGGAGAAGCAACGAGAAGATCAATTGTTCATTGTAAGTTATTGAAGATAAAGAGTTTCCAGTACGATTGTATTGGGGTTGGTGCTGGGGTCAAGTCTGAAACTAATCGATTATTAGAGGCCGATCTTTTACCAAAAAATCTACATATTCAGAAGTGGAACGCTTCTAAAGGAGTTTTATATCCAGAGAAGCATATTATTGAAGGGGATAAAGAATCCCCCATAAATAAAGACTTCTTCAAGAATCTAAAAGCTCAAGGTTGGTGGTCAATTAGAAATAGATTTGAAAAAACATATAAAATGATTAACAAAGGTGAAATTTTCGATTATAATGAATTAATAAGTATTCCGTCTGATTTACCTTTTTTGGATCAACTTGTCAATGAGTTAAGTCAACCTACCTATGCCCCTGACGGTACGGGAAAGATTGTGATCAATAAAAAACCCCCCGGTACTCGTTCCCCGAACCTTGCTGATGCTTGTGTCATGGCAATGTTTCCCGCAGATTCTCATAAGAAAGTTTTAACGTGGTGATCCCATGCGACGAAGATCGAAAAAATATAATGTTTCCCAAAAAAAGACAACGGATGTCAGTACTTTACAACGGATGTTGCTTAATACTATTTTGACTTCCCGTTCCACTTATGGGGGGACCACTACTTTTGACGGGGCTCGGGATGTTTCAACGGCCCTTGGTTATCCTAGATTAGATGCTATCACTTATGCTGATTATTACTATAAATTTCGCCGGCATGATGTTGCTAACCGGATATTAAGTAAGCCCGTTGATGATTCTTGGTCGGAATCCCCGATCATTCATGCATGGGATGATCCGGAAGATACTTTTCGATATGCCTGGGATGACTTAGAGAAAAAACTTCATATCAACAGTATCTTGGCTCGGGCAGATTTGGTCTCCGGAATTGGAAGGTATGGTGTTCTTCTTTTAGGCTTCGATGATTCTGCAAACTTGAATGAGCCTATTGTAAGTGCTTCCAATCTCTTATATCTCCAACCATATTCTGAAGATAATGCCGCTATCAAAACCTTTGATACTGATCAAAAAAGTCCTCGATTCGGACAACCACTTATTTATGGACTTCGTATTGAAACTGCTCCGGGTACTAGTTCCTATGTTGAAACCCTTGTTCATTATTCTCGGATTATTCATATTGCTGATAATTTGGTCGAGTCTAATATATATGGTCTTCCCCGTTTGGAAAAAGTTTTTCATCGACTGCTTAACTTGGAACTTATAGTTGGTGGTTCTGCCGAAATGTTTTGGCAAGGTGCTTTCCCGGGGCTTGCTTTCATTATGGATGAAGACATCGACCCTACTTCTCCTACCGTTGCTGCTTTCCAGACAGAAATCGAAAACTACGTCCATAAGATGGAGAGGTATATGAAGCTCTCGGGGATGGATGTTAAGAATTTAGCCCCGACTGTTTCTGATCCAAAGAGTCATGTTGATGTGCAGATGACCATGATCTCTATTGCAAGCGGTATTCCAAAAAGGATCTTAGAAGGAAGTGAGAGAGGAGAATTGAGTTCGGACCAGGATGCAAAAGTCTGGGATAAGAAAATGGATCATAGACGGACCCATTTTAATGAACCAACTATCATTCGTCCTTTGATCGATAAATTAGGGGAAGTTGGGGTTTTGCAATTACCTGAAGATGGTTATGTGGTCGAGTGGCCTGATTTGTCTGCTCCTTCAGACAAGGATAAGTCTGAGATCGGTCGGATTCGGTCAGAAGCTATTGCAAAATACACGGCTTCCCCTGATACTCAATTGATCCTTTCTTTTAAAGCATTCTTGGAAGAAATTATGGAGTTACCCCCGGATAAAGTTGAACGTATTCTTGAGGCCTCCAAAGATATTATTCCTACTGAACCTGATGGTTCTGGGGATGATGAAACAGAAAATTTATAAAGGGTACAAGCAATGAAAACAAATAAGTTAGGTTGGGCTGGTGTATATACTTTGGTACATAAAGATATCAATGGAAAAGTCCTGAGTGTGGAAGAGGTACCAAATCTCATTACCAATGAAGGAAAAAACGCTGCTTTGAACTATGCTTTGGGTGGTGATACTGCTCCTGCTGCCTGGTACTTCAGGATTTATACATCTGGTTCTGCTGCTGCGGGGAATACCTATGCTACTCCGAACAGAACTGAATCATCGAACTACGATGAAGCAAATCGGCAAGCCTGGGATGAAGGTGCTGCTGGTTCTCAATCAATAACAAATGGTACTCCCGCAACAATTACGGCATCCACTGGCGGTATTACTGCTACTGGTATTGGTCTTGTTGGAAGTCCATCTGCCGCAGCAACGATTGACGACAAAGGTGATACCGCAACGGGAGATGGTGTTCTTTTTTCCGATAATGATATCACGAAGACTCTGGCCCAAGGGGAAACCCTGGATATCACCTACACGGTCAATGCGTAATGGGTTATCGGATTTACTACGCAGATGGGAGTACCTATTCTAGCCTCCCATCTGAAGCACCTGGCTTTGGAGTGATTGCTATCCTTCAAAAGGAGTGGGATAATCGTTATGTCATCATATACAGTGCTCCTTATTATATGATGGTAAAAGACGGGTATTGGGTTCCGGCTCATGAAAATGATATCATTGATTCCCTTGTCCATCGTTTAGGGGAAATAAAGGGGTTTTGTGTTGGTCAGATCGTAAGTAATAAGACATTTTCCGAAGTTTTTGAAAGGGTTAAGTTGGATCGTGCAGCAGAGAACTTGGATTAATACCCGGAGTGAATCAATCTGGGATCCTCAAAAGCGGCGATATGTGGAAACGTCCGCTGAAGGGTATTGGTACGAGGGACCTTTAGCCCTTGCCACTACTCCACCAACTCTACAAGCAAGCGATTGGGCTTTTTACAATGATGGAACACAAACCGGTTCTGTTAAAATAGGGAACTCCAATCAAAATCCTACTTTGACAACAGGGGTTACTTATTTTTTCCGACAGGGACTTGCTGAAACGTCAGGGAATACCTCTTCCAATACCAAAGCTCATTTATACTACAAGGTTAATTCGGGGTCTTGGGTTGCTGTTACTGCTTCTTCGGCTGTTGTTCAGTCGAAAGCGACCGCCAATATAACAGATGGGTCAAGCACTACCCAGCGAATAACATCTTTTACTTTTGATACAACCAATGAGGGATTCGATGAAGTAGATGGTATTGCTGGGGGCAATACTGCTGACTTAAATAATAATGGGATGGAGGTCTTATATTCATTCCAGATTATTAAAGGTTCATTGGTCATATCTGATACCATTTCCTTAAAGATTGTAAATACCAATGCGGCTGACGCTGATTTTAATAGTTACACCCAATCAGCCCCTGTTATTGCTTTAAATTTCCCCTCTCAATCGGTATCAGTTAGTGATTCTCTTACCATAACCAGCTCCTATCAAAACAATATAGGGCGATTTCTACCGGTTTCAAATACGCTTTCCCTTTCTGAAAGCCTTGTAACGATTTTAGCTAAAAAATCCATCATTTCTGACACCTTAACTTTAACGGATGAAATCGTCTCTGTAATTAGGAAGACAGCGACCATAATAGATAGTTTGTCCTGGTCGGAGTCTATCAACTCCATTGCCCATAAGCTTCAGGGGATGACTGATAATTATTCTTGGTCAGAAACTGTAAATCCAATCGCTCATAAAAACCAAGAAACCATTGATAGTTTGTCTTGGTCCGATTCAATTGCCCCCATAGCTCATAAAAACCAAGAAACCACCGATAGTTTTTCTTTGTCTGATACTCTTAATCCTATTGCCCATAAGATCCAAGAAACCATCGATAGTTTTTCTTTGTCTGATTCTCTTAGCTCTATTGCCCATAAGATCCAGACAATAATCGAGGGTTTGTCTTGGGTGGATCAGTTAAGCAGTTTGTCTCACAAGATCTTGGAGAGTACGGATTCCTTTTCTTTTATTGATTCCCTCGATCTGATTGTTACTCGGCTCTTGGATGTCACGGATGCCATTACTTTTACTGATGGGGTCCTTGTTAATCGTCATTTAGTTTCTACTCCTTCAGATGATTTCCTTCTTACCGACCAAGTTACTCCAAGAGCTCATTTATCCTTGGATATATCAAACTCCATGGGGTTTAATGATTCCGAAATAATCGATCTATCTCTTATTCAACAGGAAACCCTATCTTTATCGGAACAGTTATTATCGCTTCTATCTGCTTCTTCATCCCCTGTTGATGGTTTGTCTTTCGGGGAATCCCTGGTATCATTGGCCGGAAAGCTTGTTACGGTCCCCGATGTTTTGACCCTTGTTGAAAATTTGGATCTTCACCTTACCAAGTTTGTTTCCATTCTGGATAGTTTATCCTTGACGGAAGATGTATCAATCCCGGATTCTGGGCAAACAACTAATTTGAATAACTCTCTGCTTTTGACAGAAGACTTAGGAGTATTAGCAAATAAAGTTCTATCAGCAAACGATACTTTATTGCTGGCCGAAGAATTAAGCGCTATCCATTCCAGTTTAGTCAATTTGATCGATTCTTTTTCTTTGGTGGAAGATTTAGTAGCAGTAATCGGGAATGGTTCCGAGATAATTGATTCTTTTTCTTTTTCTGATAGTTTAATTGTTGATGTTCCTCATTTAGTTAACTTGATCGATACGATCTCTTTGATTGATGAGTTAAATGTTCTTGCTTCCCGTTTGGTATCCACGACAGATTCTTTTACTTTTACCGATCAATTTCTTAATACTTCCTTTGATTTTTCTGTGGATTTACATAGCCCTACCCATTCTTTGAATCGACAGGTTCTCAATTTTATGGTAAATATTTATTATAATCTTCATCGAATTGACCGGCAGTTATCTTTCATTTCTGACAAGACCATAAAAACTCCTAAATGGAATATATAAAAAATGAGCCGCCCCGAAATAATAACAGGTGACAATTCCTTGATAACGGTTAGATTATTAATTAATGGATCTGCCGTTTCTATCGATTCTGCTGATGCTGTGAAATCGGCCTTGGTATCCCTTAATCATAAGACCCGGTATACCGATGTAGTTGATCAGGATCCGGATGAAGAAGGGGCAAATTGGGGCTCCGGGATCGTTGCTATTTTGACTTCAGGATTGAGCACGGTTGATATAACTTATCAAGGCAATGCCTATCTGGAGATACAACATACCCCAGACGGTGGTAGTGCTGATTATACTTGGTTTCTCCCTGTAACAATTACTAAAGGTCAGGTGGAATAAGTGGGTGGTCCAATTTTTCTATTTATCAATGCAGTCGATCCTACACGGACCATAACGACCCGTCAACGGTTTGTTGCGGCTATGAGGTCGAAGTTTGCTCAACTGATGAAGGATATAAAGGAAGCACTCATCGATTTGGATGTATTGGCCCTTACTGAAACCAATCGGCTAATGTTCAATGCTGCAGGGTTGTCTGCTAAGCAGTTCAATTTCCCTCGATCTGACCAAAAGATTGAGGCCTTTGTTAATTGGTTACACGGGAAGAATAACGAGTACATTCTCAGCAATGCAAAGTCTGGAATACAGATTGTAAGGGATTCCCTGGTATCTTCTCCGACTGAAGCTCGAGACAGTTGGATGAAAACCTATATTGATTCTGCTTATCAACAAGGGATAAAAAGATCCCGGCAAGAATTAAAGAAACAGGGAGTTGAAATTGATGATGGTTCCTTGGGGGGAAATCCTATCCAAGTTGCTTTTAATTCAATGGTCCATGCTGATCGAGTTGGATTGATTTATACCAGAGCGTATTCTTCGCTTAAGTCCATTACCGGAGAAATGGAATCGGCTGTATCTGACGTATTGGCTATGGGGATGGCTGCCGGCAAACATCCTATTGAGTTGGCTAAATTGTTGGATAAGACAATTACCGGTCGAGGGGAAAGTTTAGAGATTACTGATAGTCTCGGAAGAAAAATTGACAGCCAACGAAGGGCCGAGGTATTGGCTAGGACTGAAACCATAAGAGCTCATCATTCCGCAAATATTGGGGAATACCGAGCAGCCGGGGTTATGGGTATAAAGATCCAGGTGGAGTATTTGACCGCTGGGGATGACCGAGTATGTAAGAGGTGTTCCCCCTTGGATAAGAAAATATTCTCAGTGGATGAAGCTGAAAATTTGATTCCTGTTCATCCTCAATGCAGATGTGTTGCATTGCCCCATATTCCAAAGGATAAAGAAGAACCTGTTATTGTAGATCCAGTGGTTAATATGATTAAAGACCCAACATGGAAGGACTATTATATCCAACAGAAGGCTTGATTCCTGGATTTTATGAAAAAACAAGAGGATATTCTAAAAACAGGTTCTTCTGGGGTAGAAGGATCTTATTCTCCCAAGTTTACTGAGATACTTCAAAAGAAATTTCAAACTTACTTCCCGAATGGGTTTAATGCTCTTCATCAATGGCAAGATGATACTAACTTTGATCACCCTATGTTTCTTCGGGCCGTTGCTACAGATATGGAAAAGACCCTTTCTTGGAATGATTTTTCTATTCGTTCCGGGTTTAATAATATTAGTTACTATAAAGAGTATAAACACTTCATCAAAGAGGGAGAATATATCCGTTTAAGAGCTTTCAATCAAGCTTATATGGAGTTCAATAATATTGAATCTGTAACTGTATACCGGGGGACCGATGGAAGGACAGGAAGACAATGGACCGGGATTTTAAGAGAATCAAAACCAAAATCTATTCCTTTTAAAGATCGGGGGTTGTCCGGATATAGTTCTGATTTGGGAATTGCTCAGGAATTCGCTTTAGGAGATGTTGACGGGGTGGTTATTCGGAAAAAAGTTCCTCGTTCTCATGTTATTGTCCATAAAGATTTAATGTCGGGGGTTACTCTATCCCATGTAAGGGAGAAAGAGTTTATTATTCTAGGCGGAGTTGAAAGAGTAAAGATCGAAGATATTGCTATGGAAGGCAAATTTTTCGATGAAGGATGGGAGAAATAAAATGATGATCCAAGTAGAAATCCCCCCTGTAGAAATAGTAAATGGGGAATTACAATTTAACTCTGATTGCAATGCAGCTGTGGATGATCCTATCAGGGCCGCCCGGATAAGTAAAAATAAGAAAAAGTTGCAGGAATTAGAAGACATCAAGTTGGTAAGAGAAATTGATGTAAAATAAAATTGAGGAAAGACAATGAAAGGACTGATCGATATTTCAAAATTAGAAAGTGACCCATCTTATAAAACATTCCTTAATAGTGGGGAAGAGTCGAAGATGATGTTAATATTGAGCGTAGGGGAGCAACTCAATCTTGTTTCCCAGCCCAGACGGCAGGGTAATATTGACTATCGAATATACCCTTGTGTCTTGTTGGTCGAGGGGGTTCATCATGGGGCTGGTTCTGAGCCGGTTTATTACTCCTCCTCTGTAATCAATGCAAGTACAATGGCATGGAACAACATGCCTGTTACTATTGGTCATCCCGTTAATCAAGTTGGGGAATACATCTTATGCAATAGTGACGGGGCTATCCGGGCTCAATGGGAGATTGGGACCGTCCGCAATGTTCGATTTGAAGGGGGTAAGCTTAAAGCTGATTTGTGGTTGAATGTCGCTCGGGCCAATTCCTTTAACCCCCAACTGCTTACTTTCCTCGATAACGGGGGACAACTTGATGTCTCCACCGGATTGTTAGCTCTCCAGGATAATGTGGCTGGATCTTGGAACAATGAAGAATATGCAGCCAAAGTATTAGAAATCATACCGGACCACCTGGCTCTTCTCCCCAATCAAAAAGGAGCTTGTAGTTGGGATGATGGTTGCGGAGTACGGGTCAATAAAGGAGTTGAACAAAAACCGAATCTTGTTTATATTTATAATGAACAAGAAATGGGGGTTAAACTCGAGAAAATCCGCCGTTATGTCGATGGGCTGGATATTCGGGATATCAAGAATGATTACATGACCCGACTAAATTATCTTAGGGCCGTTTATTCTGACTATTTTATTTACTCTCAGGATGATCGGCCTCAAGGACAACCCCGAACATCAATGTTATTGAAACAGGGGTATGGTTTCGATACATCCGATAATATTGTTCTGCAAGGGGAACCAATCGAAGTAGTGGAAGAAATCACCTATAAACAAAAGGCAGTTCAAACAAACAAAGAGGAGAATACCAACATGCCGACCGATGAAATGAAGTGCAAAGATGCAACAACCCCTGCGATGAAGAAAAAGTGTGGGGAGATGATGGTAAACGCCCTTATCTCCAATGAAAACACAGCATTTGTGGAAGCCGACCGGGAGTGGTTGCTTTCCCTGACTTCCCAGCAACAGGAAAAACTTGTCGCCAACATGGGCGCCCCCGAAGAAACCGAAACCATGAAGACCAATACTGCTATTCCGGCTGTCGGAACTGTAACTGTGACGGCGGACATCCCGAAAACCCCGGCCGAAATCCTCAATCAATTCCTTGCCGATGCTCCCGCCCCCATTCGCTCGGTTCTTAATGCTGGGATGAGGGAACTCGACCGGAAACGCGGCGAGATGATCGGACAAATCAAAGCCAACGAGCGAAATAAATTCAACGACGATCAGTTCAAGGATATGGATCTCTCTATGTTGGAATCCATCGTTTCCTTGCTTCCTGTCGCTACCGGCGTCGATTATTCCGGGCTCAATCCCGCGTCGACAAAGATTGTCAACAAGGACGATGGGGAAGAGCCTTATGTCCCCATGACCCTTTCGGAAAGTTTGGGTCAGAAAAAGTAATCTGATTTTTCGGTCTATAAAAATAATATAAAGAACAAGGAGAAGAAAAATGGCTTCAACGACCCCGAAAACAATTGTTCTCTCTGGATTGGGAATCCGGAAAGAAGCGATTGCAAATGCTACAATAACCCCTGGTCATCTCATCGAAAAAATGAGCACTGGGAAAGTCAGAAAACATGCCACCGCCGCCGGTAATGCTCAAAGAATGTTTGCAGTCGAGGATGATCTCCAGGGCAAGACCATTAGCGACGACTATGCCGCAGCATCCATCGTACAATACAATGTCATGGCTCGCGGGGAAGAGGTATTGGCGACAATCGCTGATGGTCAAACTATCGTGATTGGGGATCCTTTGGAGTCCGCCGGCGATGGTACCTTGCGCAAGCATGTTGCTGATATCGATGATAATGAGTCCGCCGATACCACTACCATCTATACCGAGTGCATTATCGGTTGGGCCATGGAAGCGATTGACCTGAGCGATTCTTCTGGTGCTGATCCGGCAAGTTCGCGGATAGCCGTTGAAATTGCATAAGCAAAACTGATTTTTGATCTAAAAATAAAATAGTTAGGAGGAAAAAATGAAGAAAGGAATGGACCAAGTTACCTTGGATTTTATCCAGAATGGTGCTGCCCAAGGACCGGTCGCTCAGAAGCTGCTGGCCAGCGGGATGAATATTAATGTATTGAAACCCTGGATCGGGACCAATGGACGCTCTTACATTACCATGAATGTGAATGGAGTTCCGACTGCTATCCCGATTGCCAATGCTGCAACTCTCCGAAAAGATGAGTGGAAGCAGCTGGATACCGCTATCCTGTTCGCGGCTCAACAGCGTCTTATCGGTGTTAAAGACCTGTATGCCCGGAACCTGGTATTTCGCCTGGGTAATGGTCTCGGGACCACCGTTCTTGAGTATGAGGACCTGAATGAGTTTACTGCGGCCGAATTGACGATGGACGCTATCACCCGGACTCGGAAGGATCGCCCGGAGTTTGACCTGAAATATTTGCCCTTGCCCATCGCCCATAAGGATTTCTCTTTCAACATTCGGACATTGACCGCTTCCCGTAATGGCGGTTCCAATCTTGACACCACGGCCGCGGCCATGGCCTCTCGCGTTGTTGCTGAGAAGATTGAGGATATGCTCTTTAACGGAGCTTCCAGCTATACCTATGGTGGGGGGACCATCTACGGCTATATCGACCATCCCAATAACAATGATGTCACTCTTTCATTGGCCTGGGATAATGCCAGCAAGACTGGGGAACAGATCGTTGATGATGTGAAGTCAATGAAACAAGCCTCCATCGATGCAATGCATCATGGCCCATGGGTTCTCTATGTGCCGACTGCATATGAGACCGTTCTGGATGATGATTTCAAAGCAGCCTCTGATAAAACTGTCCGCGCCCGGATCAAGTACAATCCGACCACCGGAGAAGGTATTTCAGGGATTGAAGAAATCAAAGTCGCCGATAAGCTCCCGGCAAATACGGTTGTCCTGGTCGAAATGAACTCCGAGACTGTTCGTATGGTTGAGGGTATGGCAATTACCACGGTGGAATGGCAAGAAGGCGGCGGTTTTACGACCAATTATAAGGTAATGACGATCATGGTTCCGCAGATTCGGGCGGATCAGAACGGCCATTGCGGAGTAACGGTACTGTCCTAAGCACCTGCCGGCAATTAAGTAATACAAAGAACGGCAGGTGCGATCTCTGCCGTTCTTTTTAACCAAGAGGTTTCGAGAATGGATATTACACGGAAATGGAAGAAGAAACCCAGTACGGGCCGGCATGTCTTTACTTTTAATGGGGTCCGTTTTTCGGCTGCTCCCGGTCAAGTGGTCGAATGTTCTGAACGATCCTTAGGGAAGCAAGCAAAAGACTACATGCTGTTGGGGCAAAGCTTAAAAGAAGTTGGGGAATCTTCCCAGAAGGAACTTTCTACGGTCCCTTTTATTATCACACCTAAAGGCGGGGGTTTTTATAATATAGTAAATCCCGATAACATGGACAAACCCTTTAATGACAAGCCCTTACGGAAAAAAGAGGCTTTGGAATTCTTTAACCAAATTTCCTATGTTCCGCCATCAGAAGAGATTATCGAAATGGCGGAAGAAACCAAGACCGTTCGGGAATCCCTTTTAGATATCCCCAAAGAACTACTGAATTTGGAGTGGGATGAATTGGTCTCTCTGATGGAAGAGGAGAAAATTATTGTCCGGCCGGAATATGATACCTCTGAGGATTTGCGGGAGGCCATAACGCTTTTCCGATTGAACAAAAGGTAACTATGCGGGATTTATGGACTATCCCTAAGATTTGGCCTAATTCTACCATCTTTATCATTGGGGGAGGGCCAAGTTTACTACAACAGGATTTAACTTTAATCCATAATAGAAGAGTAATCGGAGTAAATCAGGCCTATAAACTGGGATCATGGGTTGATATTTGTTGGTTTGGGGATAAATCCTGGTATAACGATCGAGCCGGCAAAGAGATTAAGTATTATAAAGGGTTAATCGTTACTTGTTCTACCCCAGAAGATAGGATCCATAAAAATCGAATCAATTACGTAGGGCGATCAAGGGAAAGAATCGATGGGATTGAATCAAAGAGCAGGAATCATGTTCGATGGAACCATAACTCGGGGGCTTCTGCTATAAATTTGGCTTATTGGTTGGGTGCATCAACAATTGTTCTTCTTGGATTTGATATGCAGATCCCAAATGATAGAAAAGACTACCAAGACCACTGGCATAATGACTACGGGGTCAAAATAAGTAAGACTACCGGAAAACTTTATGATCCTTATCGAAGGTTCATGGAGTGCTGGCCAAGGATTGCAAAGGATGCCAAGAGGTTGAGGTTACGGATAATAAATACAACCCCTGCTGGTGCTTTAAATCTATTTGAAAGAATGACTCTGGAGGAAGTATGCGAAACGCTTTGATCGATTTTGTAGGGTTCTCTATTACTTTAGGGTTATGTTGGATATTTGTTCAGATCTTATCGGCTTAGGGATTATATGTTATCTCTTATTTATGCCTATTACGAGAACCCGGAAATGTATCGACGACAAGTGGAGGAGTGGTCTCGATATTCAGAGAAAGTTAAGCAACAATTAACAATCTATGTTACCGATGATTGTTCTGTTAACTTTCCCCTTAGAAATATTCAAGAAAAACCCAAGGGAATAAAATTAAATCGATTCGAAATTTTAGAAAAAGTAAATTGGAATTGGCTTGCCTGTCGAAATATTGGAGCAAAATATTCAAAAAGAAAATGGTTATTATTAACAGACATGGACCATCTTATTACAGTTGGTGACATGGAAAGATTGATTCGGACAATTTCTAAAAATAATTTGAATGAAAAATTTGTTTACTTATTTGAGCGTGTCGATGCTCCTTTCAATATTCCCTATAAACCCCATAATGATTCTTTCATGATGACTAAGAATCTATACTGGAAGATCGGGGGTTATGATGAAGAACTTTCCGGGAATTATGGGACATCCGGCCGATATAGAGCAAGAGCATTTAAGGTCGCTGAAGGAAATAAAAGATTATCAATCCCTTTAGTACGATATCCCAGGGAAGTGATAGCAGATGCCAGTACCACTGGAATGATTCGGAAAGGTAAAGGACGTGATCCATTAGCACTTAAACGGATTGAAGACAAAAAGAAAGAAGAGGGAAGGGAGCACGAAATTAAACTCTTTTCTTTTCCTTATAGGGAGATTAAATAATGAAACCCGTCGTTAAAGTTCGATTTAGTAATGGTGCCGGAAATAATATATTCCAATATGTCTACGCTCGGCTATTATCGAACTCCATTGGGGGAGTTCTAAGTCATCCCGATTTACCGGTCTTGGGAATCAAGGGAAAATCTATCAAGTTCAATTCGGAGTACCCGGTTATTGAGATTAATGGTAGTTCGAAGAATCCTGTTAATTATCATCAAATATTAAAAGAAAAAAGGATGGTAAATTATGATCTCAAGATTTATCCGGAGGATTTCACTTTATATACTCCCATATTGGGAGAAATCCGTTCATGGTTTTCTGATGTCCCTCGCGACAATACTTTGGATCTTGTGTTTCATCTGCGTCTTGGGGATCGTCTCATTATGTCGTCTACTTACAAAGAAGAGAATTTCGTAAGCATACAGGAATTCAGAGAAACCATTGATTCTTTCGATTTTAGAAGATTACATATTGTCACTGATATGCCTGTTTGGAGACCAATCTTTGCCGGGGATGTCGATAGCATGGTATTCCATCGAGGGGTAAAACCTGAAAGTCGGATTGATTCTGAAACGGCAGCCAGTTACTTCAATACCCTTTATGATGGATTGATGACTTATAACCCAGTTGTTCGGGTAGGAAATTCTGTTCAATCTGACTTTGATTATATGAGGAAATTCGACAAGATTCTTTTTCAACATGGGACACTAAGTTGGTGGGCTGCTGCCTTGAGTTTTGCTACTGATGTAGCACTTTTAGGGAGATGGCGGGGATCAAAGAATATAAATTTAGGTTGGACCGATTTACTCGGCTGGCGGCAATGGGGAAGATCGACAGCCCCCAGTCACGAATTGAAGGATCGACACCTGGCCCAACTTGCAAAACAACATGGATTGAGAACCTTTGTTGAAACAGGGACCAGGGGAGGGGCAGCCTTGGAGGCTTTATCCACTCATTTTGATAAAATGTACTCGGTCGAATTAGTGGAAAGTGCTTACCAAAAAGTAAAGACAAAACTTCGAAACCATAAGCATATCAAACTTTACCAGGGAGATAGCGCGAAAGTCCTCCCAGAGATAATGAAGGAAATAAAAGACCCAACTTTGTTTTGGTTGGATGCCCATGATGGAAGAAAACATACCCCTATTTTGGAGGAAATCAAGAGTATCCTTCCAACAAAACTTCATCATGTAATTGCTATTGATGATCTCCGCTATTTTGGTACAGAAAAAGCCTACCCATCAGTGGAGGAAGTTACTGATTTAGTGAAGCAACTTCAACCCTCGGCCCATATCAGTTTTAAATTCGATTCGATAAGGATTATGTTATGAAAAAGAATCCTCATAAGAAATACTCGCTTTATAATCCGGATAATGGTTCTGTAGCTAGAATTAAAGCTACATATCTTGAAGAAGGTCATACCCCGACTATCTGTGGAGAGCATATTGTTCTGGCCAATTTGGTTGATGAATTAATTACTGATAATCCAGAGATTAGAAGACGTTTGCTCGAAAAGATTGATATCGTTTACGATATGGGTAAACGGATGGGAATGAAACTCGTAGAATATCATAATGCTTCTGGAAAGGGTGGTGGTTGGCGTGAAGGATATTAACCCTGTACTCGATCCCTATAAGACAAGTATCTTTGATGAAGACGGAAAGCTTTTGCCTGTTCTTCCCAAGTTCCTTGAACCGAATTTAATCAATAAAATCTGTGTCCAAAATATCATCCTTGCTAATTTTATAAACAATCACCCGGTAATGGATCAAGAAACTAAAGATGAGATCCTGAAGCAATTGGATGCTATTTATAAGAGTGGGAAGAGGATGCATTTAGGGATCGTTAAATATAAAATGAGGATAAAGGAAGAGAAAAATGATCCAGTACAAAAAGTTCAAGGATTATCAAGCTTATATTGAGAAACAAGGGGGGAAAATCTCTTTTAGTTTGGACAAAATAAAAGAGAAAAATCCCCAACGAATTTCTAAATTTGAATCGATCTTTTCCAAAGTAAAATCCGATTTGAATAAAGGAAGTATATTGTGCTTAGGTGCAAGAACGGGCTGTGAAGTAGTAGCCGCAAGAAAATTAGGGTTTAAAAACTCATTAGGAGTTGATCTTCATCCGGTTGGCGATTTGGTTGTTAAGGGAGATTGGCATAAATTGCTTTTAGGAGTCAGTACTTTTGATAATGCTTTTTGCAATTCTCTCGACCATTGCTATGACCTTCCTGCTTTATGTCAGGAATTAAAAAGTGTTTTGAAACCAAGTGGGATATTTTATTTCATGGTAATGAAGAAAATGGCCCTTTGTACTGTAGTCGGAAGCATCGAAGACCGAATGGCCTCTAGAGCTTATGATTCAATGTTTTGGGACACTTCTCAGGATATAATTGATGAACTCATTTCCCACGGCTTCGAGTTGAAGAAGCAATGGTCAGATACTAAATGGTTTAATTGTATACTCCGGAATACCAAATGATAAGCATTGTCTGTTGGAAATGGGATCCTATAGACGGAGTCCCAACGACAAAGAAGAATCAGAAATATAGTTCGAAGCATGTCAATGCTTTATATGAAATGATTCTTAAGAATGTTACGGTTCCTTTCCGGTTTATCTGCGTTACTGATGATCCGGCAGGGATAATTCCTGAGGTCGAGATTATCCCCTTATGGGAGGAGTTTCGAAGTAAAGGTGGTTGTTTTGTCCGACTTGTCTGTTTTAAAAAAGACTTTGCTTTATTTGGAGAAAGATTTTGGTCGATTGATCTGGATTGTGTAATCATTGGTAATATTGACCATCTCTTAACCCGACAGGAAAACTTCCTGATTTGGGCTCCTGAAAGGTCTCGGATTAGTAAGCGAGTTACCCCTTATTGTGGGAGTATGTTCATGCTGAAAGCCGGAAGCCATCCCGAAGTTTATGAGCACTTTCGGCCCGGATCCTTTACCGTTAATAGGCATAATCAGTACTTAGGGGGAACGGATCAAAAACAGATTGCAAAGATGATCCAGGATGGAAAGACTATTGGACAAACTGAGGGGATTTATAATTTTATCCCTGATATATCCATCCATGATAAAGTCCCTGAAAATGCTTGTATCTTGTTCTTTAATGGAAAATTTCTCCCTGATAGTATTGGGATCTTGCGGGAGTTCCCGTGGATCGCTGACCATTACTCCCTCGCGGGTACGGGGGTTGATCGATATCGAAGGCATACAGAAGAGGATTTACTCAGAAGAGAAAGAGTAGCAGCAAATAGACAGTTAAAAAGGTTGGGAATAAATACCAAAAAAGAAACAGTTAAAATTCCCAAAATTGCAGTAGAGAGGTCCATTAATTTTATTCTGTATTGGTGGGGAGAATGGCCTAATGATAACGAAAAACTTGGAGTTACTTATATTAAAAGATTGGCGAAAGCTATTTCGAATAATGTATCCCCAAATCAAAGATATAAAATCATTTTGTTCACGGATAAAGAAAGCCTCCAAATAGAAAATATTGAGACAAGGGCTTTAAGGGTTCCGGTTGATCTGAAATGGAATCTGAAAAAAATGTTCATGTACTCAAAAGAGGCAGAACTGGAAGGTTATTCTATCTGTTTCGATTTAGATACCGTAATCACCGGAAACTTAGACCCATTAATTAAAGCAACTTTCAAAAACAGAAAAGCCCTTATTACTTGTCAGGCCGTATATAAACCCAGTTGTATCGGTGGAAGCATCATAGGATTTAATTCAACTTCTGAAGTGGAAAGACTATTATGGGATCCTTTATTGAAGAATCGAAGCAGTATCGAGTCTGAAACGAAAGGATCCGAACGGTTATATTTCAGGAAAATCTTAGGAAATAGAAAAGTCCAGTTCTGGGAGGATGTTATTCCTGGAGCTGTTTTATCATATAAAAGGGACTGTAAGTCAGGATTACCACCTGGTTCCTCGATTGTTCGATTTCATGGCAACCCTCGCCCTCATGAAGTAAAAGATACATGGGTGAAAAAATTCTGGATAGGAGAATAAAATGTTTGATCCGATTATTATTACTGGTGCGGCTCGTTCAGGAACTTCAATGACTGCGGGAATGATTAATATCTGTGGAGCATTTGGCGGAGATATGTTCGGTCCCAATCAGTTCAATGAGAAAGGGATGTTCGAAAATAGGGAGATTAGACAGGAGATCGTAAAACCCTATTTGAAGAAGATTGGGGTTGATCCCTTGGGACAAAACCCTTTACCCAACAATCGGCAGATTTTTGAGGTCTCCCCGAAACAGATTGAGACCTGGCGGAAGTTAATCACGGAATCCATGATCAGACAAGGATATAAAGATGGTCCTTGGTTCTACAAAGGAGCGAAATGCTGCCTTGTTTGGTATTTATGGCACAAGGCCTTTCCTGCTGCTAAATGGATCATTGTTCGACGGGAAGATAAGGACATCGCTAGGAGTTGTTTAAAGACCCGTTTTATGCGAGCCTTCCGAGATGAACAGGGTTGGCTGAATTGGGTACAGGAGCATAAAAAGAGATTCGCTGAGATGCATATGGCTGAATTAAGCATTTTTGAATTCTGGCCTTCTGAAATCGTCAAAGGGGATTTCTCAACTGCTAAGGAAATGATGGGGTTTTTAGGATTACCATGGGAGGAGAAATTGTGTCGTTCCTTCATTGATCCTGCCCTTTACGCTAAATTATAAGAGGTTTCGAAATGGCAAATCGAGTTACAAGCGATGAAGTTCTTGAGATTATTGAGACTTCTTTAACAGAAATAGATGTCTTCATTACAACAGCGAATTTACTTGTAACTGGGTATCTTACAGGGAAAGGTCTATCTGATGCAACTTTAAAAGAGATTGAGAAGTATGTTTCAGCCCATATCCTTTCCTTGCGGGATCCTCGAACGAAGTCAGTAGGAGTTGATGTCCTCTCCGAATCATATCAAGGTCAGTGGGGGATGGGATTGAATGGAACATCTTATGGACAGACGGCCATATTGCTCGACACCAGCGGAACGCTGGGGGTATTGGCGAAAAATGGGGTAATTCGATCAGGTTCCTTCTCAGTTATTGGATGGCATGACTAATGAATCTTCAAAAATTCCTAAATCAAACAGCCGTTTATTGGGCAAATCCTGTTCCTGATGGATTAGGCGGGTATACTTACGATGATCCGGAAGAAGTCAAAGTAAGATGGACTGATAAACAGGAAAGATTCTTTTCTTCCGAATCCAATACTCAAAATGGAGTGGAGGAACTTCTTTCAAATTCTTTTGTTTTAGCCGAATCGGACTTTGATATTAATGGTCGGATGTTTTTAGGATCCTTGATCGACTTGGAAAGTGATAACCTCCCCAGCACTGTCAATGCTTTAACAATCAAATTATTCGAGAAGATCCCTACTATATCCGCTACTCAATTCTTGAGAAAGGTCTATTTGGTATGAGCCCCCAACTAGAAGGATTAAATGAAGTTCTGAAACGATTAAATAAAACTATCGCTGATATTGAACTTCATACAAAAGAGGGATTAACAGAGGCCGCTTTGGTTGTGAAAGCTGATTCGGTTCGGGGAACTCCTGTCGATTATGGGAATCTTCGATCAAGTGCTTTCATTATGATAACCGATAATCCTGCTGACAATCAAAGCCCAAGTTTTAAGGGACCAGAAGCCGGTCAAGCTCAATCTGATCATTCTAAAGGAATTTCAGAAGCAAAAGGTATTGTAAATACGGGGAAAAATCAGTATAATGCAATTGTGGGGTATACAGCCCGGTATGCCTTTTGGGTTCATGAAATGCCTATGATTCATGCGGGGGAACCTCGCCCAGCAAGAAAAGGGAATAAGAAAAGAGGAACATTCTGGCAAGGTGGAGGAAATAAGTTCCTTTTGAAATCTTTGATGAAGAACAAAAGCAGGATACTCCAAATATTGATTAAGTGGGCAAAAATAAAATGAATCCAGCATCAATTGACTTTAAAGATTATTTATTGGCTTATTCAGAATTATCCTCCGCCGAGATAGATTTTACTTTGGGGACTAACTTATTCGTTGGGATTCTTCCTGATTCTTCCTCTGGTATTTGTACTTGTCTATTTGAATCGCCCGGAATGACCCCTGATCCCAATGATATTAGACGACCCTCCATTCAAGTTCTGACGAGGGGTATTGCTGGAGGATATAATTCAGCCTATTTGGAAATTGAAACCATCTGTAATCTGTTCCATGAATTAACAAACGAAACTATTAACAGTACCCGCTATATCCAAGTTAGGAAAACGGGTGACATAGCCCATGTCGGGGATGATGCAAAGGGTAGACCAATATTCAGTTGTACGCTAAGCGCAATGCGCACATGATAAAATCCTAATAAAGAGGAGAGTTCGAAATGGCATCAGATGCAATCAGTGGTGTAGGGACAATTTTCAAGCGGTCGGACATGGAAAGCAGCCCGACATTTAATGCAATTGCAGAAATCAACAGCGTTCAGGGCCCAGATAAAAGTCGGGCCGTAATTGACGTTACTCATCTTGGAAGTACCGGTGGATACCGGGAATTTATCGCTGCTTTCCGGGATGGTGGTCAGGTGGTTCTCGAAATGAACTATACTCGGGATGGATACCTTGATATGAATGATGACTTCGAGATCGATACCAAAGTCGACTACCAGATTGTTCTCCCCGATACCGGGAATACGACCCTTGAGTTCTCAGGGCTTGTTGTCAACTTGGGACTTGGTATCCCCCTGGATAATAAAATCACGGCGCCGGCAACGATTAAAATCAGTGGTCCCGTGACGATTACCTCTTAATCTTTATCTAACCAGCAGTACATAAAACCAATTAGTGGAGAAAACAAATGGAAACCCAACCAATGAAAGTACTGACAAAAAAAGATATCCTCCGAGTTACCGAGCTGAAAAGACAGATGGTTGATGTCCCTGAATGGGGAGGAGCCGTTTGTGTCCAGGAAATGACCGGAGAAGCCCGCGCCGAGTACGATAAGTGGCTCGTTGAAAAAGGGAATGTCGGGGGAATGAGGGTCAGAGTCTTAATCGCAACGGTCGTTGATCCGGAAACAGGGAAACCCCTATTCTCGGAGATTGATATCCCGGACCTGCTCTCCAAGTCCTCCCTGGCAATTGAAAGAATCTCTGATATCGGTGGGGATCTTTCCGGTTTATCCAAGAAAAAAGAGGATGAACAAATAAAAAACTTAGAAACAGCCCTGAACGTCGGTTCGCTTTCCGACTTTGTAAAGAGTTAGGATACGCTCATCCGGATTATTTGTTCCAACATCTCACTTCTAGTCAATTCTCTGAGTGGATGTCTTATGAGAAGTTGGAACCATTCGGGGCTGGTCATGAAAGAAATTTAGCAAATTGGTTGTGCATGACAATCGCTAATTTCTCCGATTTAATGATAAAAGGGGATGATGGGAAGAGAAAGTTATGGGAACCTTCAGACTTCATTCCGAATCCTGTGGAAGAACCAAAAAAAGTAGAGATAAAGAAAAAACAAAGTACTGAGGAATTAAAGACGGCTTTGTTGGGAATTGCTTATAATAGCAAGCGTATCGAAGAAAAGAAAAAGAAGATTGCAGAACGGGCCGAACGGAAAGCAAAAGCACGGAGAGAACGAAAATGATTGATTTAGGTTCAATGTATACCAGGATTCAGGCTGATACTTCACAACTTCATAAAGCCGAGAGTGATATCAAGTCGTTTGCTGGACGTGCCGCTACTCTATTCGCTAGTATATATTCGGTTCAGCAAGCTGCTAATTTTGTAAAAACAGTTACGTTTGCCACTGCCCGGTTTGACACTATGGGCATAGTAATGAATCGTGTTGGTAATAATGCCGGTTTTTCTACGAGTCAGATGGAAAAGTATGAAATGGCTTTGCGGAAAACCGGCATTTCCATGACTGCTGCTCGGGAAACAATGTCAAGAATGGCATTGGCTCAAATTGATTTGACGAAAAGTACAGAATTGGCTACGATTGCTCAAGGTGCCGCAATTATTGCAGATATCAATTCTTCAGAAGCATTTGAAAGAATGATTCATGGTATTCAATCAGGCGAAACCGAGGTACTAAAAACGATTGGAATTAATGTTGATTTTCAAGCCTCTTATAAAAAACTTGCTGATCAATTAGGGGTAAATGTCAAGCTGCTTACCCAACAGGAGAAAGTACAGGCAAGGACAAATGCTGTTTTAGCGCAAACTCCAAAATTTTTAGGAATCTATTCTGATGCAATGGATTCTCCAATGAAAAAGTTCAATACCTTAACAGGAAGATTAATCCCTGATTTTGAGGTTGCACTTGGGAGACTTTTTCAACCTGCTTTTGGGACTGCCGTTGACGTAGCAACTGCTAAATTAAAAGAATTTCAGGCTCAATTAGATGATAAAACTTTAAAGGAATGGGGAGAAAACATAAATATTGCTGTAAAGTTCGTTGCTGAATATGGTGGTTCTATCGTTGAATTAACAGGATTCTTACTTGCTGCAAAAGGTGCTCAGTTATTACTTAATGCTGCTGTAAGTGCAAATCCATATGTTATGGCTGCGGGCGCTTTGGTAATTCTGAATAAGGAACTTGAAACTTATAATATGAATTTGGGAAGTCTTCCTAAATCATATAATGCTTTTGTCCAGTCACTTAATGCAATGATAACTGGGAGAAAACAATTTTATGATCCCAAAACAGGAAAAATTACTTTAGAAGTATTAAGTGAAGAAGAAAAAGGGATGAGAAGAATCGCCCAGTTACAAAAAGAACTGAGTGAAGGAAAGAAGTGGTATGATGGAGGGCTGTTAGGAAAATCACAAAGATTCGATAAGATCAAAAAAGAAATTAAAGAAATACAGGAAGCCCTGGAAGAAGCACCAGGGAATAAACGATTAGAAGAAGCATTAAAAGCCGCGGAGGAACGGGCAAAAATTATTAAACCTGTTCCTGAAGAAAGACCCAAAGATGAAGACGCAAAAGGCCGTGCTGAGAACTGGAACGCTGTTCTTAATGCTCAAATTGCTTACCTGAACGCCGCTGAAGAAAGAAAGATGGCGACCATTCTTGCTTCAAATGCTTTAGAGCAAGAAGCAAATCAGAGTAATTATGATTTAGGGCTTTCCGATTATTCAACTTACTTAGAAAAGAAACAGGAATTAACAGAATCAGCCCTTCAAACCAATTTAGAGGCAAAACAGAGAGAACTAGCTACAGCGGAAGCAGCTCTTGGTAAATTGACTCCATCCGTTGGAAAAGAAGGACAACCTCGGGCTGATAAAGATGCTCAAGCTGAATTCCAGGCAATGCAACGAATCGAGGAAGCAAAACGGGGAGTGATCGAAGCTGAAAATGATTTGGCTAAAGCAAGGAATCAAGGGTTAGTTGAAACTATTCAAGGGAATAAGGAGGTTAAAAATAGTTATAAACAAATAGAAATCCAACTATTACAAATGCAGGGAAAACCAATTGAGGCCGCGAAACTTCAGGCTCAAATGGATGAAGAATCCATTGAGCGTAGACGATTGATCGAGGCCGCTATTAATAAAGTATCCGGAGCACAAGAAGCACTTGACAATTTAAGGAAACAATCAGCGATAGAAATACGTAATTTAGAGTTAGATGAACTTACAAAAAAAGGGCAAGCTCAACAAGGAATTGCTGATATAAATAATGAATTCCAAAAATCGAGAGAGATCCAAATCCAACTCCTGGATATTGAAATTAAAAGAGCAGAACTGAATGGGGATCTAAAAGAACAAATCGATTTATTAAAAGAACAAAAGGAAGCTTTGGAGGATTTACAAACCCCACTCGGAGCTTTTACCAAAGGTTGGGAAGATGCTACGGCAAGTTGGCGTGATCAATCTCAAATAATGCAGGATGTAGCGAAAGAAACTGCCCAGGCTATGCAATCATCCTTCACTGATTTCTTTTTTGATCTTCTTGAAGGGAAATTAAAAACCTTAGGTGATTATGCCCGATCATTCCTCCGAGCTATCAACCAAGAAATTGCTAGTACTCTTGCGAAAATGGTTGTCGGGAACATGGGGAGTGGAAGCGGAAGTATAACCAGTGGTATCATCGGGGGGATCCTCGGGATATTTGGAGCAGTTAGCGGTAGTGGTTCGACCTCTACAGCTTCGACCTCTACAGCTTCGACATCTTCCTCGGGAGCTGGATTAGCGAACACATCCAGCATGAACTGGGGAGGTCGTCATTCGGGCGGATTAGTAGGAACGGATAAACCGACATTCCAAAGAGAGTTACCTCCAGGTTCTCATTTAGGTGTTCCCCGGCTTCATGAAGGGTTACAAATGGGGGAATTTAAAACCATTTTGAAAAGAGATGAGATGGTTTTAACTAAACAACAACAAGATACTTTAGTTGAGCAGTTTAATCAATTTCGTCGGTTATTCGATCCAAGTAAAGAAGGTAATCAACAATCCTTTGAAGCTCCGAAACAATCTGACTGGGGGAAATCCAAGGTTGATGATCAACAACAATCTTTTGAGAATTCTAAAAGGGAAAGGATCCTTTTAGATGGTAGTCAACAAAAGGACTTAATTAACTTATTAATTAGATATCGTCGCCCTTGGTCGAATGAAGAAGATAAACAAAAATTACTCGAGGCTTTAAATAATTTAGAAAATAATAAGAAGGAAGTTCAACCCGGAATCGAGAATCAACTACCCTTCAGAGCTATAAATCGATTAGAACCGGATACTAATTCTGATCAAGGGAAATCTAAAATTGAGAATAGACGGTTATTCGAAACTTTCAGTCGATTGGAACCAGATGCCCGTTCGGAGCGAAGACAATCAAAAGGTGATATTTCTGTAAATGTCCCAATTAATATTCAGGGAAACCAGGAGGTTTCCCGTCAGTTATCAGCAGATTTGAAACGTAAAATAGAGCGGGTTGTTGTGGAAACTCTTAAGGAGCACTCATAATGGCTAAAATGACCTTGGGTGGATATACATTCACCGATAATCCTTCCGAAGTTTCTGATTTAATGACTCCAGTACGGCATACTGCTGTTGTTAAGACTTATACCTCTATCGCTTTCTTTTCCTGGGGTAGTTCTATGATTGGAAAGGAAATAACACTTCGATGGTTGGGTATGACCACTGATCAGTACGAAGTACATGAAGCTCAGTTGGTAAATGATGTTCCTATCTCTTTCGACCCCCAAGATGGAAGTAGTCAATCCTTCACTGTTGAAGTCCGGAGGTTATCCGGTAAAATGGTTCTAACAACAAATGGAGAACATAGGGTCGATGTCGAAATGGATCTTTTATTTTTAAGTGAAGGAGCCTAAAATGGCCTTGTCGCTTTCTGCCCCATTACTTTCTGCTCAGACTGCTGTTAGTCGACGACCCATAATGACGATGAGTTCCGGCCGATTGGGAGTGGATTTCCCCCTGGTTGGGAAACCTTTCGCAAATACAGAATTGGATACTCAAGCATATTCTTTTGCAACCTTTTTAAATGATGGTCGGCTTGCAGCATTTTATGTAAGTGTTGATGATCAAACGGGAGGGGATGACCTTCGTTATCTTGTGACAGATACAGGAGTAACTACTTTTGGAAATTATGTTGTAGTTGATTCCAATGGTACTTATTCTTATGAGTATATTGATGGGGTTGTCCAGAGTATCACAAGTAATATACTTCTTGCTACTCAATACGGGACTGATGCCTTAATGATGTATAGGGTTTCTCCCGCGGGAGTAAAATTAGGATCAACTCAAATAGCAGTTACGGGATTATTAGGGGTGACAGTTGCAAAAACAGATACAGGGTACGCAGCCATATATCTTAAATTAGTTGGGGCTGTTTATTCTTTTAATCTGATTACATCCTCCGATTTTATTACATGGTCCGCTCCTACGGTCCTGTCAATTGTAAATGGTTCTCTATATTTCGATGATTCGGTCCCGATAAAGCATCCAAAACTTTATCGGCTTGCTGATACTACTTATATTTTGGTTTTCTCCTATGCTTCCTTGGTAGATGATGATTCTATAATTTACAACCTTGGATATTCAACTTCGGCTGACTTATCTATTTGGGCGGATATGCTTCCTATAACAGCAAACCAAGACATTTATAAAGATTATGTGTTTCCCGATTTGATTCAAAGAAATGATGGAAGTATCTTCCTTGTTGCCGAGGAAGATAATATCTACCTTCAAATGGATAATACTGTTTTTGGTTGGGATGGTAATAGATTGTTTACTCCAAGTAATATATTTGTCGATGATGCTGGGGGAAAACTCTATATAACGGCTACAGGGTCATTGAATATTTTAAGTGCTTTCGTTCAGATTGATCTGGCTACCTGGACGATCGATAAAATGTTTAATGATGTAACTACTCCACCTGTACCTCCAATCTTTTTTTCTGGAGCTTTGCTTGTCCCTCCTGATGCTTGTTTAAATGCCGTTGATTATGCCTGTTCTTTTGTGGATGGCCGATTAATTGCTTGCGTTGCTAAATTTTCTACAGATACTATTACGGGTTATTATTTTGAAGATTATTCCGTTGAATTCGGTTCTTCCGCTGCGCAGAATGTGACCCATGATATTTATGGTACAGAGTTTCATAATGGATGGGGAGGATGGGCCGTTCGTAATACAGCAATAATTGATGATAAGTTATATATTGCTTTTCATAATACCCATATCTATTCTTCTCATCAAGTATTGATTGGTTATTTAGATTTAACGGATGCTGTTGCTCCTTTCCTTTTTACGATTGTTGGTGCTTATGGTGGGCAGGGGGAAGAGGAAGATTCAATAAAAATCATTTATCCCAGAGTTAAATTTTACCCTGACGATGATGTCGCTATTATATCAAGCAGTTGGTCCGGCGTTCATCCTCTTCTATCTGTTCAATTCTGTACGATGAGTTTATCCACAGGAGGAGTTATTTCCTATAATCGCCCATCATATATCAATTTTCCTTATCTTGGATTTTCTGAAGCAGTTTATATTGATGGGATTGTCTATGGAGTTACTTCATATGATTCCACTTTATTTGATGAAGCTAACAAGTGGGGTCTTTGTGAATTAGACACTGCGGACGGTCATACCGAATATCACTATCCTCCTTGGGAAACAGCTCCGGGTAATACCATGTGGGATATGGTTGTCAATGAAGCAACTTATGAAATAATGATTCGAACAACTCATGGAGTGAATATTTTTAATTATGTAGCAAAAACATGGACCAGGGTTGATAATGAGATTCTGGACGAAATGCCTCCGGACTCCAGTATTAGGGCTGTTGCTTATAGTCCGACTTTAGATGTTTTTTTCTATGGCGATAATAATGCTCTTTATTATGTCCCCCGTAGTGGATCAATTCAGAAAGTAAAATACATGATTGGCACTTTTGGAGTATCGGAATGGGGATTTGAAGCTGCTGAACTCCTGGCCATTGGAAACTTTAACCAAAACCCTTGTGTAATTAAGCGATCTGATGGCTTATTATATTTCACATGGACGAACGTCTCTGGCTCCTATGATACAATTTATTGGGATCGTCAGGAGGCGTTTATAACACTTGATGATTATATTGTTGGGGAGATAACCACACATTTTAATGCTGAGGGTGATCCCAATAAATTAAAATTTACTGTTTCTCATGGACATCTTTTTGATCCCCATAATGATAACTCTCTTCTCCGCCCATTCGTTGAAAAGGGGAAACAGATTCAACTTCAATATGGAGAAACCGTGGATGATGTCAATTATTGGGCTTATCAGGGATTGTTTACAATCACAGGTCAACGGGTTTCTTATGAAAGAGACGTTTATCCAATAATGGAGATTACAGCAGAAGATATTCGTTCTCTCTGGGCAATAAATCAAGTTGCTTCTGCAAATTTGACTTTAAGAAGTCCCGAGGAAGGGTTGGTTGATATTTTGACGGAAGAAACTGAACTTGCCGCAGAGGATATAACCGTTCCAGGGATGCCCTTGAGCTTTGAGTTCGATGCTCAATGGATTAATGCTTATTTGCAGGATATTATCGATGATATTAGCCATCGATTCCAGCATTTTTGTATCATTGATATGCAAGGTCAAGTTGTTTTTCGGCCATTTAATTTTGATGCATCTTCTGTCAATAATCATTACCCTGCGCAGACAATTAGGTTCGAACTTGATGACTCCTACTCTGATTTAACAAACCGCTATACAGTTACGGGACAATCTCAATATGATTTTCAAACGCTTTACGAAGAGGAAAGGGTTGGGAGTTTAAATGGAACTGTCGGTTGGTATGGATTCAAGAAAGATTTTACTATTTACTATTCAGAGGATAAATCGAGAAGATGTCAATACCCCCGTTTAGAAATTATTGAAACATCGACATCTATCCTGTTTAAATTGACTGGAGGTATAACGGAAAGATTGATCGATGAGGATCCTGATGCAAAATCTTGTGTTATCGAAGTAAAATGTGCTAATTTAATCCCAGTTCTGGCTGCTGCAATAATTATCTATATGATCGGTGTTTTTATTGGTGATTGGTGGGGCATCCCTATGACTAAACCATTCGGTCGAATCATTGAAAGTATCGGATTGTATGCAGCAACGATGGTCTTGGGGTCAATTGGTAATTTCCAATATGCTGTCCATGCTCAGCCTGTTGGGTACTTGAAACGGGAGTATATTGCTTCTGCAAACGATGTTGAGTTACAACAGGAATCTCATCAGATAACTGAGCAAAAAATTGAGGGTTTTGTTTGTTATACTACGGGGCATTGTCAGGATGTAGCTGACTTTGAATTAGAAGTTGCAAGGGCTCAAAGATCCAGAGTTATCCTAGAAAAAATTGCTCATTTACAAGATGAGGTTGGGGATGTAATTACTGTTACTCATCCCCATACAGGATTAACGAAAAGAATCTTTATTGCTGATTTGACTCGAAGATATAAAGCGTCATCCGGAATAGATAATGGTTACTTTAAGGATGAAATTGAAGGTTGGGTGGTAGGATGACAATTCATTCTCTTAAAAAGAAAATTATTCGAGTCCAGGCACGAAGAGCCGCCGCCGAAAAAAAGGAAACTCGAGACGGGATTCTCTGGGATATTATCCCAGAACAAAAGATTGCCCGGGTAAAAGTTCTTGGGTCCAATAATCTAATTGAATGTAAGTATCCGGAGAACTGGCAACAGAAGCCCATGTGGATGAAACCTCGAACGGCCGTTAGGATCCAGCATCGAGGAGGAAATAGGAATTCATATGAAATTGTAGGGGATGGTCTATTTGTTCCAACTCCAACAATCAATAGCGTTACAGGGATTAGTAATCCTGCTTTACCTGATATACCTCCGGGGGTTGATACCATTTTGACTGAAGGTCTCGTCTATGCATTGGAGACCCCAGGTATGCAAGTTTGGGTTAAGAGAGGAACCTATCGAATCGATGGTGTTTTCTATACCATGAACTATATGGAAATGGACGCTGGTTCTGTTGCTGATATGTCCAGCGGTGTTCCCATGGGAGAAACAGCCGGAGTTTTTGATATTAATGCGGCACACTCCACTTTATGGAGAATGGATAAGTTAGTTATTGGAGCGGATAAAGTAATCGATGTACTTACTGGGGATAATGCGATCAGTGCTCCAGAAGCACCAGCAACCCCTTCAGGCCATATCGAACTGGATACGGTCTTGGTACCTCCAGGAACAACAGAAATCGTACAAACGCTGATCGGCCGTGAATTCCTCGATCCGTACGTTGCTCTAATTGAAGTTACTTCAATCGATGGTAATCTATACTGGGCTGAGGAAACTACGGCAATCAATCTGACTGTAAGGGATCAATACGGAAACCCAATTATTGGTTCAGCTTTGTATATTTCTTGCTCAATCACAAGTGGGAGTGGGTCTCTTTCTACAGGATTGGTTAGTGTCAACCCATTAGATGGTACAGCGTCCTTAACTTATACAAGAGAGGAGGGATATGCCGAATCCAGTGCAAATATTGAAGAAGGTCCCGTATTCTTGAACTTTGTTCTTTCCAGTAATTCGCTAATCAGCATGATAAGCTATATTGTCCTCTATGATGAGGCGGGAGATCCTATAATATGAACGAGGAAATGGTTGCAGTATTGAAGGAAATGCGGGATGAGTTACGGGCATTAAATAGTAACTTTGAAAAGTTGAATAATTACTTTGATAAGATGAGATCCTCCGGTCCTCAGAACCAACAAGTAAATGAGTTGACCAACCTGGCAACCAATTTGCTCAAAGGATTTATTCCTACTGGGGGTAAATAATGGGTAGTAATTATCATTCCGCCTGGGTTACAGGATCAAAATTTAATCCGACCGAAATGGAAGGTCGGTTAGATGATTTGGATCTTGCAATAACTTATGCCCGGAGCCCAATTGTCTCTTGTGACGGTACACTTACTTTTGATTCCAGTACCAATACTCTAACGTGGTCCGATGTTATTAGAATCTTCTTCGTTCGGGAAGATGGTTACAGCATCTTAAATACCATTGCGGCCGGGAACATTGTTATCACAGCAGGTCAATTCATTTATGTAACCTTGAATGAAACGAATAATTCTGTCTTGACAGTTTCGCAAGCGGCAATCAGCACAGGAGCAGCATCAAACTTTAAAGCCAATACCATCTTAGTTCTAGGAGTACATAATACCGTTCAGGATGCTTTCTTTCCAGCCCATCTCCCCGAATTAACGCTGGATACAGTTACCCAGTACATGCTTCCAGGATTATTCTATCCGGGTATCCCCGATGATGCTGCGGTTATAATGAGAGTCCCCCTGGTTCTTGCGACCGATTTTGCAGCTAACTTTTCTGGGAGTTATGCCGGTTCAATTGATGCAGCAACGGCTGAAACGATTTTAACTGTCAAAAATGGGGTTACTGAAATTGGGACTATTACCTTCGCCCTCGGGAGTACGACCGGAACTTTTGCCACCTCTGGGGGGACCGCAAAATCTTTTACAGCAGGGCAATTTTTGATTGTGGAGAACCAGGCAACAAAAGACGTTACTCTTGCTGGAATTGGAATTGGATTTTTAGGGACAAGGTGATGATATGGCAACAGTTGAATTTTTTACGGGTTTCGAAGGTTGTGGGGTCACTGCTGATGTAAAGACTTTTGTAACCAGTGGGGATGCTAGTTATTCTGCTACTGGGGGTTTTAATAATGGTAAATCTTTATCCTGTTCCAGTAGTTTTTCTAAAAACTGTACGGGAGCCCTTACAAAATGTACTGGGTTTCACATTAGGAATTTTTACCCTAGTACTTATAGTACAAATGCAAATCTTCATTTGGTACGATTTACCATTGATGTCTCTTACATTCGTATCTTTAATACCCCAGCAGATGGGATAACTGTCTATAAAGATGCTGCCTTATTGGGTACTATTGGCTCCGGTCAAGTTATTGACGATGGATTACACCATGTAGAAGTTAAGATAGTAAATCATGCTTCAGCAGGATCAGTCCAAATAAAAGTGGATGGAGTGACAGTTGGTACTTTAACCGGATTGGCAATTAGTTCCGATAATATAACTAGCATACTATATGGTAGTGGAAATAATACGGTCAAATACGATAATCTGTTTATAGCTGATGATTTCGTTGGAGAGATGTATTCAATTTTATGTTCTCCAACTTCAGATAACTCGGTTCAATTTACTCCAAGTGCTGGGAGTAACTACCAGAATGTAGATGATACAGCTCAGGATGGGGATTCAACCTATAATGAATCCAGTACAGTAGGCCATAAGGATCTTTTTGGTTTTGCCGATATTGCTACCAGTGGGTTGGATGTAAAATGCGTAACTCTGGTTACAGTGGCGAAAAAAGATGATGCTGGAGCAAGGGAGTTGACCTGTATTGCTAAACAGGATTCAACTGAGTATGATCAAGCTACTCATATATTGTCTACAGTTTACCCCGAGTCCTACGATTCAGCTCAAGCAGCGGTTTTGAGTACGGCACCGGATACTTCTGCATGGACCCCAACGATTTTTAATGCTATGCTATGGGGTTATAAGGTGGAGTCATGACAGTAGCGAGAGTTACACAAGAATATGTTGAGGTTGGAGCGATCCCGAATGATCAGACTGCTCGGGTAACTCAATGCTATGTTGAGGTTGGAGCGATCCCGAATGATCAGACTGCTCGGGTAACTCAATGCTATGTTGAGGTTGGGGTTGTCGATATAGTAGCTCCTCCAGCAACAGGGGGTCAAGTCATAGTATTCATATGTACCTGAAATTGTTTCTAATCTCCATAATATTAGTAATCTTTAACAATCCAATTAGGACTCAGTTTCAAAAGGATGTTCTAATCGAAACAGAGAAAACATGTATAGTAATAAGTAGAACCAGTCAATACATCCTTTTTGATTGTCCAGAAAAAATCCTTTTTATTATGGTAGGTGAAATATGATAAGGGTTTATCGTGAAGAAATATCGGCTAAGTATCAACAAGAGACCAATTGTCCATTCGTCAAAATTCGTTTACCTGATAAGTCCTATATCCTACCGACTGTTCGTGAAGTTCGAGACTGGATGGATAATTTCGCCGTTCAACCCTATGTTCCTGAAAGCAATGATTGCGATAATCGTGCTTTATTGTTGACTGCTCATTTTTCCGGAAAGGGATGGGCTTTTGGTTGGGCATCTATTGGCCTTCATGATATCTGTACTTTCCTGTCAGAGAAGAAAGAGATTTGGTTTGTCGAACCATCTAACTGTATAATCTACCCACCCGATGTCAATTTGACTTGGCTGGTAATGCCATAAGGCACAACCCGAATTAAGGAGGTCCTAAAATGGGATACTATCAAACTTGGAGACATGAGCAGAGGGAACGGCAAATAAAGGAGAGACGGAATACAATCATTGGGGGATTGATTACCACAGTTCTCTTAATCGGTTTACTTGGTCTTGTTTTGATTTCGTCAGGTTGCTCGGTCCGCGCTCCTGGTTCCCGTACCTTTACTTTCGGTCCCGATGGCGCCACTATCACCTCGGAGACAACAACGGGAGATTCTACCCAAATTACTGATGTTGAAAAGGAAAAATCTGTCCAGGTTTGTCAACAAGAAAGATCAAAGGTTGATATTGCCACAGCGGAGGCAGCAAAGGATAACCCCCTGGTATTGGCTGTACTGAAACAAGCAGAGACAATAAATAACGTTGTTTCCCTGGCCATAACTAAAAAACCATATAACCCCTGCGCTTCATCCACGAACTCCAGCGATGTTGAAATTGCTGATACCGAGATGTATAAAAGTATGTTCCATGATGGGGTAGACTTAGGAAAATTCCTTGTCGGCGCCTGGGCTGTTACGGATGTGTCTGATAGTTTGTTCAGTGCATTAGGGAAAGCCGCTGGCGGATATACATTATCTGCTTCCGGTGAAGGAAGTTCGATCTCTGTCCAGGATGCTTTCAAGGAATCGACTCTGGGTGATATTACCGGGGAGAATCAAATCGGGGGGATCTTGGGGAACTCGGATCTTCCAAAAACCGACTATACTAATAGTTTCAACCCCGTAACCAATAACTAATGAAGATAAAACGCCCCATCATTGTGTCTGTAACTATAAAATTTTCCACTATCTCTCGGTGGTGGAAAATTTTACTTCAACGTTTACGATTGATCTAAGGAGATCATTATGGAAGGATCGAGAACTAAAACGTTGCGGCATATCGAGACCGTTCGGAATTTCATAGGTGGAATAATTTGTGAGTTGATCCACCGTCAACAACAACATGATCAATCGAAACTTGAAGATCCTGAAGTAGAGATGTTCGAGAAGTTTACACCACTGCTCCGGAAGTCAACTTTTGGTTCAGAGGAGTATAAGGGCCATCTGATGTCCATGCAAGCCGCCGTCGACCATCATTATCGGACTAATAAACATCACCCCGAATATTATCTTATGGGTCCAGAGAATGCTTCTCCAGTAAAGAATTCAGTATTTGAAAGGATGGATCTAATCGATCTAATGGAAATGGCTTGTGATTGGTACGCCGCTTCTTTACGGCATGACGACGGGGATTATCACCAAAGCCTCGAAATAAATCAGAAACGGTATGGATTTTCTGATGAAACAAAAAGTATTCTACTGAACACCATTCAATTCCTTGAACATAAAAAGATTTACCATAAAGCGGAGGAAAGTTGATGTGTAGTAATAACTCGGAATTGGAGTTGTTAAGGGGACATGCCCAACAATTGGAATCAATGATACAATCAATTTGCCGAGAACTTCATATCGACCATACAGGAATAAATGCTGTTGATGAATGGCGAATAACTGAGGGGATTAAGAAACTACAGAATAGAGCCGATAACCCTCCGGCAAATAGTGCTATTCGATACCAATCCTATATTAATCGGTTAAGGGGGTGAAAGTATGATCGATAAATTATTGGTTTCCTTTGGGTTGAAATATCTTGCAGCAAAAATGGATGGTTACAAATCCTATTCGGGAGCTGCAGGAAAAATTATTGGAGGGGTCGTCTCCATTTTAACGGGGATAACCGGGACCATCAGCTATATGTACCCGGAATCGGAACTTCCTGACATGGATATCGAGACCATTCTTGGGTTATTTGGTGGAGGATTCTATGCAATTTCCTCCGGTATTCAAGGAATCGGACTTGCTCATAAATTGGGGAAAGCTACCGAAACTAAGGAGATATCAAAATGACTCTGAAAAGGGATCATGAAGCTTGTGAAGAACATAACGTCATTATTGAACGAATCAAAGTCTTAGAGAAACTTCCCAGCCTTTTCTCTTGGATGAACATAACAAAAGGAGTCGGGTTTCTCTTAGTAGTAATGCTTACTATTCTATTTGGTATTACAATGACAACCCGGTCGGAACTGTTTGAAAAGCAAAAAGAGCAAGAGAAGAAGATTGAGAACCAGGTCTCTGTCATAAGGGATAGTGTTTCTGATATCAAGACCTCCGTAGCCGTAATGGTCTCGACCTTTGAACTTAGCCAGAAACAAACGGCTAGGGAAATTGAAGAACTTAAGAATAAAAAATAAATAATGAAACCATTACTTCGACAATGCTGTGTCTGTAAGAGGTATATAAATAATGAAGGGCAGCATCAGGTATTTCTCCCGACCTGCCCTTTCATTCCTATTTCTCATGGGTACTGTAACCAATGCTTACAGACAATACTTAAACGGACTACCAAAAACGAGGAGCCTTCGAAGGATCCACAGTAGATATAACACATTCATTGAGTTTTCGGACATGGGAAGTTAAATGCTTCTCAAAGGCAAAACAATAATCATATTTTCCCCCCATAGAATCATCTGATTCTTTAAATCGACAATCCTTGCAATAATCCCCATCCGGAATTCCGGCTATTTCAATACAAGCCATTATATCCTCCTAGTTTCGCTTTCCTTAGTAGTTCAGTATAGATGATATCCCTTTCGGTAATGGTTATAGGTACCCCTGCTTTCTCTGCCTGTTTCCTACATTTTTTACAAAGATCTTTCCCCCGATAAATCTCTGTATAAATGGATTTTCTCCCTCCGCATTGTTCACAATAATCGAATTCTTGTACCATGATCAAATCCTTATTTCGATTTCCGGAATAAGTTCTTTGCAAATATCACAATTTACTTCAGAACCCGTTTCCAAAGAACTAATCATTTTTGAATGGGGATTTTTCTGAATTTCTTTCACGGCACAAGTGAAACAATAGTCCTTACCATCATGATTATTCAACTTGAAGTACATAGTTGCAGAAACAAGCATACTTTCTCCTTTAGCTGAATTCTCCCGATTGCATTTTCCGCTCCATGTCCAGGCCAGGGTGGTTTTTGTCGATGCATCGATAACAAAGATTCGGATGAGGAGTCCCATTAACCAATTCGACACCACAATCGGGACAATGGTATCTATCAATAGGATGTCCTTTCATCTTCTCAGGATGCTCGGAACACCTGGCCGGTTGTAGCATAAAAACGCTATCACGGCACCTGGGGCAAATCTCCATCTTCCTTCTCCTGCTTTATAAGTATGACCTCTGACCTCAGACAACCATCTAACTTTGCTCCGCTATCAGGAAGTTTATTCTTCATAACAGAGCACCATTCCCAGTCTTTGAACTTCCCCCAACCTGGTCCTTTGTAGAGGCAGTCCTTGCACCGTAAACCATCAGGAACTTCAATCGCTATCATTGCCATTTGATTACTCCTCTCGTTTGATAACTTTATAATCCGGCCGCAATACGGACTTTATTAGTACAGGATGGACATAACAACCACTGATAGCAAGATATATGGTTCTGTTGACTACTTAATGTTAAAGCACTCCAACCATTATTTAGACAATCCTTGTCAATGGTTCCTTCGAATTCCTCCTTATTTCGACAATTACGACAAGTTAATTGGGTATAACTCTCCTTTTCTATTTTAGTAATAACTTTTTCTTTGGTAAAATGATAAATAGCCGGCATTTGATTAATCCTTTTGTTTAAGTTCGAAATGGAATACACTATCCTTATCGACTCGGAGGGTCATAATCAAACTGTCTGTATTATCTATTTCTTCCAATGGGATCGATATTTTTCCTCCTAATCTACGGAGGAAAACCAGCAATAGTTGATCCTTTAGATTGTCCATAACAGCAGCATGAATAGGTGATATGCTCCGAGCAGCGTCAGTCCCTTCTCCCATCTTATTCTCCTTTTGAACCATAATAAGCCGCAAGTATAGCAAATACAATTGCTATACCAAGTAAAACCTCAAGAGTCATCTATTTAAACCTCATTTGTTGGTCATCCCGATAAAAGGAATGATTCCCAATTGTTTTGACGAAGGTCATATTTTTAGCCCATGAAGGAAGAACAACATTTGGGTTAAAATAATGATCAGCACCTTGGAGGCAATGGCCGAAAGATCTTTCCTTGAGACAGGTCGCCGCAGCGATTAGGCACCTTCGGAAAGATGCCATATCATGAAAGGGAATCATTTCAGGGTTAACGCCAATTGTCCAGGAAAATTGATTGGGAGCTAGAATAATATCCCTTATGGGTTTCCCCCTTGTTAGTACACGATTCATAACCACATGGCAAACAGCCATTTGTCCCGCTGTGGATTCCCCCCTTGCCTCATGGTAAGCATTTAATGCTAACCAATATAGACTTTCAGCAAGTGCTTCCATTTATTCCTCCTCTTTTATTAAATTTGGACAACCTATGCAGTTAGAAGGGAAACGATCCTTTACAGGGCAAACCTGTTGATCAGTCAAGGCACAACTATACTTAATATTCGGTTTAGCCTTGAACCAGTAGGCCTTCCATCCACAATAGCAATCAAGAGACCTCATCAACCGACAATCCTGAGCACAAGTGAATTCGGCGCCCCGGATGAAGTCAAACACCTGGCCCTTTAGAGCCTTCCATGGAGCATCGCAATACCCCCAACTATTGCGATGCTGACAGTCACTACAGAATAGTGGCTTGATTACTATTATTTCCATTCCTTTTACCTCTACTTTGTCATAACCGCAAGCCTTAGAATTCATTCCAACTGCTGTAAAAATATCCATATTAATACCAGGTGGTACAGATATGGTTCTGGATCTTTCCTTCTGACAGTTGTCTCTTCCTCCGTTCACATTCCCGTCTCGATTGATGGGGATGGTTTTTGCTTTTCTTGTATGCTTTGCTAAAAGAATAGCTTTTCTTTCTCGGTTCAAACAGATGGGAAAGGAATTGAGAAAACAACTTCATTCCTCGACCGGAACCAAAATAGACCACTTGTGTCATTTTATTCTCCTTTTTGTTTGGCTAATTACTTAAAGTACCCTCATTATCGGGGAACTTTCCATGATCTCTCGAACTTTATTCGGAAGATACTTTCCTCCAGCAATGAATTTTCCATGATGGTCTCAGATGCCAATACCAAGTAGTACAGATATGGTTTTGGATTTTTCCCTCTGACAGTTGTCTCTTCCTTCGTTCACATTCCCGTCTTGATTGATGGGGATGGTTTTTGCTTTTCTTATACGCTTTGCTAAAAGAGTAGTTTTTCTTTCTTGGCTCGAACAAATGAGAAAGAAATTGAGAAAACAACTTTATCCCTTTATCGAAACCAAAATATACAGTTTTATTCATTTTACTCTCCTCTAAAAAAATTTGAATAGCGATGAGAGGTAGGATTCGAACCTACAAACCCAAGAGCTTGAATCGCTTTAGCTCATTACTGAGCAGGGTGTTTTCGACCACAAAGGCGACTTCAGGGTGCTTCCGCCAATCTACAGCCGTATACCAATTACGCCACTCTCCTCATATGATTAATTACTTAAAGTACCCTCATTATCGGGGAACTTTCCATGATCTCTCGAGCTTGATTCTGAAGATACTTTCCTCCAGCAACGAATCCACTAAAGGCAATTACCATTACTATCAAAGTAATCACTACCATCTTCATAGTTTTCCCCCATAGTTCTTTAAAGTCCATCCATTACAGATCCCAATTACAGTATCGGGGAGAAACTTATTTGGATAATCCCCCGCAGCTGGAATAGTTGGATTTAAAACCACGGATAAATCCGATGGTCCAAAACACTGAACATAGTTTTTGTCTAAGATTATGTGAAATTCACAGAATAAGCATTTCCCCTCCCTTGTAAACTCTTTCGGAATCATTTCATTCTCCTTTGATGAGAATTTTAGAAGTCCCCTTAATTCCTAAACGTTCTTTCATCCCATGGGCCGGCTAATCGACCATGCCATTTATCTACGGTCCCGGTTTTCCCGATGGAATCCACTATACAATTAATAGTATAGAGTTTTCCATGCTCAGCTTTTTCAATGTTCTCAATAGGAAGCATTAAGTCATCTTCCCATTTACAAAAACGACAGCCCCAACAGGATAAGCTCTTTACTCTATGGAGTCGTACCTGGAACCCATATCCCCTTTTCATAGCATAATGATGAACCTGGGCGCGGAAGACGGTTCCTTGACAATTTGGATTCTTTTTTGATGGTCCTTTTATATCGTTAATTTCTTTAATAGCAGTCCATTCCTCTTTATTAAGTTCTAACTCTGTTGGTCTATCATTATTTTCAGGAATCATTTTGTCCTCTATAGATTGAGTAAGTTTTATGGGATAAATAAAATCTTTCCAATACTCATCATTAATTTCTATTCCAAAGCACATTTCATCCTCCTTTTAGTATTGGGGCATCCCCGTGAAATACCAATAAGCAAACCAAGACAGGGAAGTCACCCATAAAATGATATAAACGTATTTCATCCCTTTCTTAATCGATGGTCCTCCGGAAGCAATGAGAGAAGGAATTCGATTTCTTGTTCAGTTGCATCCCAGTATTCCGGGGAGCGATAGTAAGCATTAGCCCATTTCCAGAAGGGAGTTCCCAAACAGGAGTTACCCGATGTTGCTATATTTATTGGGCATCCCTGACACATTTCTCCTGCTGTCTCACATAAGGGGCATTTGGGAAGATCCACTATACAACATCCGGCAGCAACTAGATTCCATCGCTTTTCAATGCAATCTTCCAAGGCCTTTAACATTTCGGGGGTCATTGTTGATTCATCTCCTTTAAAGTAGTTAACACTTGATACCAACTATCCATCTCTTTAAATAATTTAGGATGAGTTGGAAGTACCTTCTCCCTCTTTTTTAAGGCAGACCAGAAAATTACTTGAACTTGTTGCCAAACGGGAAGGGGTCTCTTTTCATTAATAGGAATTAAGGGTTTCTCCATGGTCCTTTCCTTGTATTCCCGCTTAGCTGCTTCCCAACCGGCGACCCATGATTCACTTCTTCGCCAATCGCTCCTTACCCATAAGGGCATATGATCCTTTATTATTCGACCAGGGAAGAAGTGGTAATGCCCATCATTCCAAATTTCTTTTCGATCAGAAAGAATCGTTATTTTCATTTGATAACCCTTCAAGGTATTTTACCATTTCCCGTGTTTCTTCAAGGGATCTTTGGATCTTGATCAGTGAAGAATAAAACGGAGTTTGATCTATATCTTTATGGGGAGACTCAATTTTTCTACAAATTTCAGTAAGATTATATTGGGTAATCGTCTCTTTTAATGGATAAAATTCATCGGGAAACATCCCTATTTCAATTCTAACAATATCCCCAACCTTCATTTGGATAACCATCTTCGTAATATTATTAGGTAGATTGGGGATAAATCGCTTAACTACTTCCTTAAAAAAAGTATCAGAACCAATAACCGCCATTTTACTCTCCTGTTAAAATGTAAGAGGGACAGCTTCGGGACTGTCCCCCTTACCCTTTTACTTCCCCGTTATCCGTCGATAAACTTTGTTCTTCCGGTCATAGGTAACAACCAGCCAATCCTTCGTTCTCTTGGCATTACAAAGGATCGTTACCATAATATGGGTGTTCTTCTCATCCGATCCGATTCGATGGGCTAAATCTGCTCGATCAACCTCATCATTATCCATTAAGATCTGACGGATGGTCGCCATTTTATGACCCCGTTCTTTGACTTGTACGGGCTTTTCAAGTTCCACCGGTATATTGACAGACTCGATTTCGGCCTGAATCGTCATGACTCGCTCTATGGCCTTAGACTTTGAATTAAAGGTTTTTGGGCCGGCCGTTTTGAACTCGGTCTTCGTTTTATAATTATCGACCAAAGAATTATAGTAATTGACCACTTCCACCATTGACATATTGTTCAGATCATTTCTCGTTTTCATGACCAATCTCCCTTTTTGTGGTTCGGAGAAGGAACCTGTTTCCTTCCTTTACATAAGTACTATACAGCAAGTTAATACTTTTGTAAATACCTTTCCGTTCATTTATTTAAAAAATATCTCTATGAAGGAAACCATTACCATAAAAACAGGAGTGATAATCAATATTACTATTCCAGCCCAGGTCCGTTCTTTCATTTTGAATAGACAAACTTTGATTTACAATTGACCCCATTAATACAGGTTACTTGAGAATTATCATAGATTTCGGATAATCTCCCCCTTAAGCATAATCGCCGTAATGCTGTATAAAGCAAAGCCCGTTCGACCTCGATATTTACATGGGGAAAGGCTTTTGCTTTTCGTATTATTCGGACCATCCCGGAAGAATAACCATAAAGAAGACCCCAGTTTCCCGCTCCTAGATCCTTAATCGTGATAACCCCTGGGGGACATAAGTAATAACGGAAATCTCCTACTCCTTTGGACGGGTCTTTTCGGAATATCTTTTGCCGGTCCCTAAAAAGATCTTTCCTTTTTACTTTACATTCAATTAAAATAGTATGGTTCCCCATTAATTTATACCCAATACAATCGGGAATCTCAGAGCAACCTTTAACTTTTAATTCTGACAAGACCACTCCAAATCTTTGTCGGTATAACCAAGCCTCTGCAATTTTTACAAGTTCTTGATGATTCATAGGGGATATACTCCTGCAAGGATTCGGGTGAATTCTGGATAATCCATACGATTTGCCCAATGACGAATACATTGATTAAAGTACTCTTCTTTGGGGATCTCTCCTACATTCAAAGCATTCTTCCATCCAAACAAAAAGTAGTCTTTTTTAATTTGGATCAATAAGCAGACTAAAGCTCCCCGTTCCCCATGGCGACGAATGAAAGATTTTTGCTGGGGGGTATAATGATCGATCTTCACAATAGTATCAGGCCTTTTCGGCCATTCATGGAGATGTTTTAACTCAATCCATCCCATTCGACCATTGCATGTTAAAGTGAAATAGACATCAGGAGTACCAGGGGAAACGGGGTTTTCTACCCTGTCTGCTTCCCAGTATTCTTTCATGTTATTCCTTACAGTGTTCCACAAACTTCCTTCCGATCCCATGCTTTAACCTCTCCCCAATTTTTCCCCGCTTTTTTATCGACAAGCAATGGTATTTTCAATTGACAAGTATTCTCCATTAAGCGGGCAATTTCCTCAGCAGCTTCCATTCCTATCTTCGTTTTTGGTATTCCATAGTCCAATTCATCATGGACTGTCAAGTACATCTTGACAGTATCACATACTCCGGATTCCCAAATATCAACCATGCCTTTTTTCATGATGTCGGCACTGGATCCTTGATCAACGGCATTGAAAGCTTTATAACAACCGGCACGGGAGACTCCCCTGTAATAATTTCCCCCATTTTGGTCTATATAATCATTGACTTGTTTAGCAAGTTTTGCTTTATTTGTGCTTGATTTTATTATATTTCCTAACCGTTCATCTCTTGGTTCGAATAGGGGAAATCGTCTTCTTCTCCCCATCAAAGTTCTTACATATCCTCGATCATTAGCGACCTCTGTTGCTTTCTTTACGGTTTCTTTCAGGAAAGGAAGTTTTTCAAAGTACATTGCAATAAAGTCCCTGGCTTCCTGAACAGTGATTCCTAACTCCCGAGATAATTTATCAGCCCCCATTCCATAGATTACCCCAAAGTTTATAGTCTTCGCTGGTCGTCTTTCAATATGCGCTTCATCCGCACACCATTGATGATAATCAGTTCGGGGGTTCCTATTGAATTGAACAACTATTTCCTTTGATCCTCTCCCCATAGCATAATGGACTAATACTCGGATCTCAATTTGACTATGGTCATCTTTGACCCATATATAACCATCATCGGGGATAAAACACATTCGGATCAGTTTTCCTAAATCTGTTCTTGTTGGGACAAATTGTAGATTTGGATTAGAAGAAGAGAATCGTCCTGTTACGGTCCCGAATTCATCTCCTCTTAGTTGATTGAATTGGCAATGAATTCGATCCCCCACTAACATATCAAGGAGGGATCCTTCTAAGAAAGTTCCGATTAATTTATCAAGTTCTCGACACTTAACTATTTTTTGTGCTATGCTTGAACCATGTTTTTCTAACCATCCTTTAACAAAGGAGGGTTTTCGTGTTGATGGGGTTAAAGGGTAGGATTCCCCCATTTTATCGAAGATTTTCGCTATGGACTCAGCCGCCCAAAAGTCAACAGGATTCCCTGCAATTTTCTCTAATTCATCTTTTGCTTTTATTAAATTCTCGCTTAAATTTTCATGTAATTTCATCAATCGGGGAACATCAATAGGAACTCCCTGTTGACGCATATGCAGAAGCATCGGTACTAAACGCGTTTCTAAATCAAAAATATATTCAAGGGATTGATTCTTTATCTCCTTTAACTGTTTCTCGAAGATTGGGATACATAACTCAACATCCACCTCAGCATACCGTCCAACATACTTAGGATCCAATCGCCAAATGTGGGATTGAGGGGAACCCTTCAATTTGAAATCATTACAGGCCATTCGGAGAAGCCGTTCATCCTTCACCAATCCTAAATAGTCCTTAGCTAAAGAATCCAGGGAGTAGGTTAGACGATTTTCATCGATCAAGGGTTCAGCATTTTGGATATCATAAAAAGGACCAGTTACTTTTACCCCTTGATGATAAAGATAATCCAAATCATAAAGCAGATTCGCCCCAACTTTTGGTTGATTCGCTCTGCATAGATTATCCTTCGCCCATTGCATAATGGTCTCTTTCTCGAATTGTTCCCCTGTTGCATGTCCAAAGGGGAAATACCAGGAATTCCCCTCTGGAACTGCAACCGAGATTCCCACCATGGAACCACCTCTTCTAACCCCTGGTCCCTTTTCTTTCAAATCAGGATCTCTTGTTTCGGTATCCAGGGATATCATCTTAGCTGATGATAGATTAGGTAGTTCTTTAGGTAAGGTCCAATCAGAGTTTACGGGAAACATCGGAGTTGGTACATATCCAACGGCGCCCGGTTTTTTCCCAGAGTTTGATTGATTCTTTATCATAGATCTCGTCAAAGACGATAAGATTACATTGAGTATTTAGCAACATGACCATACAAGTTAGACACGGGCTAACTGTTATATAGGCTGCATATATTTTGTGAGGATCCGGACAAAATATAAGAGCGTTTTGTTCGGCATGGACAGCCAAACATTTGTGAAGATCTTCCCCGCTCTTTGCCCCCATTCGGGGACATCCCCCCTCAGTACAATGGGGAAATCCTCGAGGGACACCATTGTACCCGGTGGATAATACTTGATGTTGATCATTTACTAAAATACACCCAACCTGCCGGGATAGACAATTAGACCGAGACCCAGCCAAACGGGCCAAACTCATGAAATATTCATTCTGAGTTGGACGACTCATTAGAAGATGCCTCTTTTAAGGAGATCCCCCTGGAAAGCATGGAGTGACCCCAGGAAGTGGATGAACTGCCCCGGTTCCCTTCCAATTGCTGAAGCAACATATTGGAGCAATCGAATGGTAAAGTAGACATCGGCAGCAAAAAACTTGATGAAATCACAGGACCGCTGAGAATAGATAACGATCAGTCTATCCTCCCGTATACCAAATTGATAGGAAATAGAACAAGGCACGCGGTCTCTTCCTCCCCAGTTCATCATGTCTTCGTGCCGGTCATACATAGTCATAACTGTCTGCCGAGTATTGGGTTTGGTTTGGAGTTCCCGAATTATATAGGGCAATTGGGCTCTCCATCTTTCAGCGTAAGAATAAGAGAAACACCCATTCCGAAGAAAAGGTCCCCATAAATCAGAGTTTTGTCTCCAGGAATCCCCCGGATTAGGTGGGGCACTAATATCGAAGGAATCGAAAAGTCTTTCATTTACTTCGGCATCTACCCAATTATTCTTACCCTCGAGATATCCGGTATATGTAACCATCTCCTCCAACCTATCTTCAGGAAAATCAGTCAGCATATAGGCATAACCGAATAATTCCTTCGTTTGATAGTTGGGGTCGAAGGTTACAATCTTGTCCTGACATGTATCGGACTGGTAGATTGTCCCCATTTCAAAGAGATCTCGCTCAACTTCCTTTATCATTTCCATGGGGTCGGTGAAAATTCTCATTAATAATCCTCCTGTATTTTTAACTTTTATTAAAATTGATTCAACTTTCTTTGGATGGACCCCTGTAATTTCAAGGGGAGTCCATCAGTATAATAGCCGGCCATCAGTTTGACCCATTGACCTGTAAGTTTCCCCTTTACTTCGAACCTCCAAGAAATCTTCTGGAGTTTTATTCGGAAAATAGCCGGATCATCCAGGGCATTTTTCCCTTCGAATCTATAACGACCATAGGTATCTTTTTTGATCCCCATAGCCTCGATCTTTTCACAAAACTCCTGTCTTAGTTTTTCGACTTTCGTTGCCATATCGAACCTCCCGACCAAAGAATTATTTTAATAAATACCCCATGTTTAAGTATATATCAAAATAATTCTTTTGTAAATAAAAAGATTACGCTATTGACATTTTCCCTTCTTCCAGCAATTTTGGCAAGCTTCTCGTTGATTGGTATAGCCAATATTCTCGCAGTACCAAAGTTTGGCCTCTGTCACCAGGGGGTTTTCTTGTAGTATCCGGGTTGGCTTTCCCATAAAACCAAAATCAGAGGTTATATGAGTTATGATCTGTTTTGCTACATATTCACAGAATTGGACAGGCATACATTTTCCTACTTGTCGGTTAACATTCCCGTTTAAAACATGGCTGAAGGTGCCATCTTCAAACTTCCTCAGCCCATAGATGATGAAGTCATCAGGCAACCCCTGGATTCGGCAACGTTCCCGGAGAGTAAAAGGCAAACAGGTAAAGGGGTTAGCAATGGGGACTCCCCCAGTTATGACAGGGCAATAATCATCCTTAAATCCTTTCCGGCAGCCAACATGTTTTTTCCAGGTCCCATCCTCTGCATAGTACCCGATGGTCCATCCGTCCGGTTGATTTTGCATGTATTCCTGGTATTGAGCCCAGTTCATTGCTTTTTCTGAATAGTTTCCTTTCCCCCGGTAGGTGGTCCCGACAAGCGTATGGGGATCTTGGTTAATGGAGGGAAGATTCTGCAAGATTTTCCTCAAAGTTATGGATTGCTGATGCTCCCCCGGAACGAAGGAAAATCTTTCCGATTTAAGAGCTCCAATCATGAAGAATCGATTCCTGTATTTTTGGATGTTTCCATAACCCCAGTTAGAAACCCACTCCGGGAAAAGATCATAATCGGGTAAAGCATCAACCCATTGCTGGATACTGAAACCAAGAAGGGATTTAGGAAGATTGTCCTGAACGAAAAAACGGGGTTTCAGTGCGGCAACGATTCCGGCAAAGATGGGAATATCCCCCGGATCTGAATTAAATTCTGATAATGATTTACTTGAGGGAGCCGTCGCCGTTAAATTAGAATAGTTCCCACATTCCGGATGTCCGAATGCTATATCAGCATTAGTCATGATCTCCCGTTGTTCGGGGGAAAGATCATCAAGGGTCTTTGCAAAAATGGCTCCTGGGAAGTTCTCTAAAAAAGTGTTTTTCCCATTCCCATCTTTGACATGGTAATATCGTCGCCATTCAATGTTTCCCACAACATCAAACCCGGCCTTTTTGGCTCCGACAAGCATGGACCCAATACCGCAAGTGATACCAATCGCTTTCATTAGTACTTACTCCTTTGTCTAAATTGATTTACTTGGTTTTTACGGAGATAATAGTTATACATACTCTCCGCGGAAGAATCGTTTCGATACCATAGCTGAATGATCGCTTTATAAGCAAGAATGATATATTGCTTAAATCGTTTTGTATCCGTCAGAATGTGGGTTTGTTTCCAGGGTTTTTGCTTCAGACAGTTCATAGCATTTCCCAGATGCTGAATGATGGAATAGGCGACTTCCACTCTGGATCCTTCTGTATATGCGATCAAGAATAACCCTTTCAGTTTATCCCCCGTATATCCCTGGAGTAATGGGTCCTGCGTGATCATATCAGGAGTGATCCCAGCAACAATACAAAGTTCCGTCATGAAGTGCAAAGCGTCTGCTAATTCTTCCAGATAATGAGTATCATTTTCATCCCCATCCTTAAAGGAATCTGTTGCCTCCATTACTTCTTCTGTCACTCTCCAGGCAAAATCTTTCAACAGACACTGAGATCTAATCTCATTGAGATTAAAGACCCTTCCAGCCAGGATCCCATACCCTACACCCTGGTTTTCTTCTATATGGTGATACTTTTCCATAAGGGCTCGTTGATGCTCAAAAATGGATTCCAGCATATCCCCTTTAATAACTCCGCTTATTACAACATCATTTACATTCATGGTTTCTCTCCATTGATGAATTTTTAATCATTATATCAAAGGTATTTGTATATAAATGAATAAGTCTTACTCGTTGATTCTCCTTAAATCTCAGAGGTTTCTTTTCTCGATCCAAAATTTCTTTCGGGATGATTCCTTGGAATATGGCTTTTAACCCATTTTTCCCCATACGAGTAAAATAAGGTAAAGCCATAGCTGCTTCAATCACGCTCCTCGCTAAAAAGGGGGAACGTAATTCGACCATGGATGACATCATCATTTTATCCAACCGGGGGAGATGATAGAAAACCAATTCATGAAATATATCTGAATATTGGGAATCATACTGCATAGCTCTTTTGTATCCTCCGAATAATTCATCAGCTCCATCTCCGGATAAGCAAACACTTATACCATGTTTTCTGATTTCTTTCGCAAGAAGAAATTGTGGGATCATGGACCCAAGATCAACGGGACCATCATTATAATAAAGGATGTCCTGTAAGGTTGTTGTATTTGTTATTTCGGTGGGGATCTCTAAAGAAGTTACTTGATCCCCTGGGCGAAAATCGATATAATCCAAGTACTGAGCCTCATCATTTGCAATATGAAAAATCTTTATGTTCTCCTGGAACTCCCGGAGTAAATAATAGATAATGGTGCTATCGAGTCCACCACTCATAAGCAATGATATGGGGACATCGGAAACTGTTCGATTTTTGACAGCTAATGTAAGTTCATTCGATATCAATAGGAGTTTTGGTTCTAATTTATCATAAATGTATGTGCCTTTTATTTGGCCTTTATGGTCGATTACTACGCAACCCCCCGGAGGTATCTTGACGATTTCATTAAAGATTGTCGTGTAGTCAGGACAATATCCCCATTTATGAACAGCAGAAATATAAGTCTTATTAAGGGAGACATCCCCCAAGGGAATCAATGCTTTTATCTCAGATGATATCCCCAGTGTATCCAATCTCATATATAAGGGTTTCTTGGCCAGGAAATCCACCATTACCCTAAATTCTCTCTGAATCTTGTTGTATAGTATAACGGCCCAAAAACCATCGAATCTTTTAAAAGCCTCATCTCCTTCTTCAAAGTAAGAATGAATCAATACGGGGAGGTCTGACTTTGCCCTCGAATCTATACTGTTATAATTAAATATTTCCCCGACAAAAGCTCCAGTAATTGGACCAAAAGTATAGGGATGGTCGAAACATTCACCTAACCCTTGAATGGGTAAGCGGACATGCCCAAGAAAAATTCCTTTTTCTAATTCAACATGGGTCTCTCTTATCCCACGGTGGGCTAAGAGTTTATTCATCAACTTTATATTGCTTTCCCCAAAACACAAGTTAATTCCGCACATAAGTCCTCCGGAGTTCTTTCTAAATAGTTATACAGATAAAAATATCTATGGTGGATGGACACTTTACCCATGATATCATCATAGCTATTAATTATTTTTAATCGATTTTCATTTACTTTCTGTATATGTTCTTGATTCTTATGGGGTTTTACTTTAAGATTATTTTGTAGTATGGTCCCAATGGGAGGCCTGCAATAAATTATAATGTCTCTATCGTCAAAACGATTAAGCCATAGATTGTCAAAAATATATTCGTCTCTCAAAATTGGTCCATAAACCATTTGAGATATTAGGGGAAAACGGTCAAAAATATACCCGTATAACTGGAGGGAAGAGATAACTCGATGAACTATCTCGGATGGATTTTTAGGGGGTCCTTGTGTAGGATAAATGGGAAAACCCAGCCGTAAAGCTAACCAGCTTATCAGTTGAGTTTTCCCAGAGCCATCAGGACCTTCGACTATTATACGGAAAGTCATGGCGGGCCGGCGGCTTATTCCATCATAGCGGACGGCGGAAGTTGATCTTCCAATTTGTGTTCATCTTCAGCCGGCGGTGCCGCAGGTGCTGGCGGAGGTTCCGGGACCGGAACACCAGGCCAATAGTAGGTGGAAGTCGCTCGATCATATACAAAGGCAGTCGGCTCTTTGGTCCGCGCCGGATTCTTCAGAATGGAAATCATTGTATGGGTATTCACTTCATCGGAGCCGATGAGACCGGCCAACTCTTTACGGGAGATTGATCCCCGTTCCTTCACGATTTCTTTGATCCGATCCATTTTGGAGGGTTTCTTCTCCTTGGGCTCCTTCGGTGGTTTAGGCTCTTTCGGGGGTTTCGGAGGTTTAGGCTCTTTCGTGGCTTTCGTGGCTTTCGGCGGCGGTGCTGACTCCGGAGTTTTCGGGTTGTCCTTGGTCAACTCGGCAATGATTTCATTCACCAATTTCTTCGAGCTTTTTTTCTCATCGGCCGGGGAATTCTGCCCCATGATCGACGCATGAATTTTGAGGATCTTGTCCTTTTCCAGCTTCATCAAATCCTCGAACGACTCAATGCAGGATACTCCAGGGATCAAAGATCCATCGGCATTGATTACATCCACCTCCAAGGCCAGGGTGAAGTCCTCGTTCACGTAGAATTTTTCAAAGTCTGACATAATGCTTCTCCTTAGGTTTTTGGTTATTGAATGACTGGTTGACTATTCAAGTATAATAATACTTAAAGACTGTTTTGTAAACAATTATTTTTTGCTTTACCCGAAAATCCTATCTATAATTGTTTCCAAATAGCCGGTTGTGATTTTGAACTCTTTACCCTCCTTTTCGAAGTTTTCTTTTGCTTTGACCAATTGATCGATGAAATGGGCAAAGTACAATGTATCTACCCCTATCAACTGGTCATTTAGAACCTCAATGCTGGTCAGGTCAAGATCTGATATTTGAAAGGATATTTTCAGGATCTGTCCCGCATTGATCTTCCAACCACGGGAAAGGAATTTCCTCATGCGGAAAAGCGAGCATATCGGGTATAAGCTCCCCCGGTAGATTAATTCCTTGTTCATCAGGGATTCCAAGGATTCGGGGTTCAGGGAAACAACCCCTGGCTCCCAAGAACACCAATAATTACAGCAATGGATAAAATCATAGGTTTTGTGGAGTTCCTCCGGCTCCCCATAGAAACGAATGATTAGCTGGATTCGATCGCTGAGTGTAATAGCATTTGATGTTAGGAAGATTGGTCGATATTTTTCTTTTTCGGGTTCCCCTTCCATTGAGGGAGGATCCAGTATTTCTTCCGGGATATCCTCCATTGTATCGAATTGATCTTCAGGCACGGGCAGTGTTCCTGCTACTCCATCGGAGCGAATAATCACTTTCACTTGACCAGGGAGAGTTGTCGATAGCATGACAGAGTTCCAGGGAGATTGTCCTACTTCCCGGATTTGTTCATCAATGTCTCGGTCCCCATCCAGGACAAAAGCTTTATGCCCCCGATCTTGAGTATCAGGGTCTCCATTGACCCAATCTACGTAATACTGAGCGACCCTCAAAGTTGTTTCCTTGTTTCGGAAATAGATATCATAATCTTTGGGGGGCTCCGATTTCAAAAGAGAAGCAATGGCTCCCCCTGTGATAATGGTATTATTCCTGACCATTTGGGCAACTTCTGGATTTTTTATGGATTGTACCCAGTTATCGAATACCCGCTGTAAATGGGTCCGTATTCTCTTTTTATTCATAGAAACCTCCTGTTATTAAGATAATTCGATCAAACCCCGAGGAAAATAACTCATGAAATGTTCGGTTATCGCTTTTTCATCATAGGAAAAAGCCCACTTATCCCCGAAATACTCAAAGGCTTTTTTCCGACCATGCCCCTCATTAATACAAGGGATGACAGCGACGCAGTTATGGTCGAAAATTATATTATTCACTCGATGGACATGGGCTTGTCCAAAAGTAATATAGATTCTATCCATTTCTTTTCTCCTTTTTCATTGTTTTAACTGCATCAATCCAGGCCTTTTCTTCTGTACTCCCCATACCCAGGACTCGGCCATGGGGTTTTATACGAACAGTCCAGATATTAATACAGATGACGGATGCCTGGGCATTAGGGTATTCTTTACAAACGATTTCCTTCATGGTCCCTCCTTTAATCCAAATCAGCTAATTTTATACTATACTCAAACATTTTTCGGTGAAATTCTTTTCCTCCCATAGAAAAAGCTTTATCCATCAAATAAGAAGTACAACTATGCCGAAGATCAATGGTATCGGCATAAGTGACCCCTAAAGCATATACCATAAAATCATAGAGATCGTCAGGATCCCCTCGGAAATGATCGCAAGTAAGATCCATAGCCATAGTACGAGAGATAAACCGATTTTCCCGAGTATTTTCTTCAGGATCCAAGAACTTCTTAATATGGTCTTGAGAATCAAATAAAAGACCATGCTCGGCGTTTGGGTTTCTCTTTATAAAAGTAGGGAGTATTTCCTCTAATATAAACAGAGTTACCCGGACTTGGTCTTCCTTTTCCAATAACCGGGCTAAAACCCAATCAGCCCAATCAATCCGAGAAATCGATAACAAGGCCTGCATGGTCTCAAGGGCATCCTCGTTTTTCCGATGGAGTACCCAATTATACCCAGGAGAACAAGCCCCATGTTCCCGGAACCATTCTTTTGTCAGATTCATTTTGCCTCCAGTACCCAATTTATTGATTCCCTGGGGATGGTATGTCTCTGGATATTATAGTAAAGAAATATCCTCCATTCCCTCTGAATATCTACTCTCCAATCGATACTTTCCCGGAGTAATTGAAAGTAGTTCAAAAACTCCTTTATAACATCCTTTTTCTTTTCCATATCATCCCTGCTTGTTCAACAAGAACATATAAGCTTGACTTTCACTGACCTCTTGGAAATCGGCCAAGATCTCAACAGCCTCCGAGACCATCCCTTGATTGAATAACCGGAGACAATGGTTGATGGTTCCCTTCTGCATTTCATTATCCAGATAAACACGACACCGATTAACCCTGGCTCTTTGTTCAGATGTAAGTTCTAACATGGCTGGCCTCCACTTGGTTTAGGGTTTGTTTAATCACTCAACTGGGGGCTGGAAGGTTTCCTCCAGCCTTGGTTCAGGGATTAATTCCCTTCCCTTACATAAGTACTATACAGCAAGTTAATACTTTTGTAAACCAGTTATTTTAACTTTTTCTTTTCCGGGTTGTAACCTTCTTAATCTTATCCTTATTCAAATTTTCAGGAGTCAACAATCGAGGATGTGTCCATCCATTTCGTTTTGCTAAATTCTTTATAGAATTTGGAGTTTTGCCTATCATAAAGGCTACAGCTCTGAGGTTGCAGACAACCCCATTGCTGAGCCGGATCCTCCATTGATCCGGCCCTTTTTTAGCTTTTACCTTAATGGGTTCCTCTACCACATATACTTGGGGGATATCCATAGGGGTTAATTCTATTCCGAAAAGTAGTTTGAATAAGATACCATGAACTGATATTCAGCCCAATCAGTTGCACAACCGTATAAATCCACCGCCCATTCTGGACCATTGTAGTAAGAGTCAAGTGACGGACCGTTTTCAGGATCTCCATTGTCTTCAAAGGTTAAATGTTTCTCAATAAAATCGGTTAATCTTTTACTTACTTGGTCTTGATAGATTGCCATTTTATTCTCCTGCCGGGATTTCGCCGGACTCGGTTGGGGTTAGAATTTTGAATCCAGCCAGCTCATTATTTTTTCATCTTCCAGTCTTGTTTTCGTATGCAGCTTGTAAAGTTTGTTTAATTTCTTTTTCAGGACAGCAATATCCTTTATACAATCATTTCAATATTGCTTATTTGCAAATCGACTGTTTGCAACATATGATTCCCACTGTTTAATGGTTTGTTCGATTTTTCTATCGACATTATTGGATCTCCCTTTTTGTGGTTCGGAGAAGAACCTATTCCTTCTTCCATATAAGTGCTATACAGCAAGTTAATACTTTTGTAAATAAAAAATCCTCCTGATCAATAAAATAATCAGGAGGATTCCCCTACTATAAAATAAACTCAGATCATTTCACTTAAAAGGGGACATCCCCGTTTTCTTCCATTCCGGGAGGTGGTCCTTTTTCAGAGTTATCCGGAGTGGTCGAAGTATCGACAGTGGATTCATAATCAGCCTTGGCTGTTCCACTTGTAACCAAGTCTCGGGCCGCCATGGCTATATCAAGTTCTTTCTTGTTGACCCAGCGGGCAAATTCAATGCTGGTGGTGGTCTTGTCCCCGAGTTGATACCAGGTGCCGTCATCATTGGAGTTCCGAGTGGACTCGATAGTCCAAACACTGGCAAACATGGGGGCTTGTTTATCGCTGCCGGGGATACGAAGGGCTCCCATCCGAGACATCCATTTTCTGCTATGCCGTATTCCCGTTGATACCAAGGACAAGATGATGGGACCGAGTTCAAGATGATCCCCCAACAGAACATAGTGATTTCTCGTGTCCTGAATGATATTCCCATTGTCGAGATAGGAAATATTCTTATCGTCGATCGTGGCAATTCTTTCCAAAATAGCTGGATTATTACCATGGGACCGAACAAACCCTTTCCGGTTAGGCAGCCATTCCACGAAATCCCGGCCATAATGCAGGGGGATGATATCGAGGACTCTCCCTAAAAGGGTATTACTGACCGTATTCAAAAACAATCCGGCTTTCGCCCCTTCAATATAGGCGGGACCGCCTTCTTCAATTTGGGGAGATGTTGGTTGCAGGATCCGAAGGAACGGGACCGCATAAGAGTCTTTGTCTGCATTTTCAAAACCCTGACCTGATAACAATTCCAGGTCCGCCATCGGGATAGGAAGGGCAGCCTCTTCCTTTTTTGTTACTGCTTTTTTTTCAGCCATGAGTAATATGCTCCTTAAGAAATTTTTGAAAATTGATACTCGTAGATACTCACAAGATTTTCCGGGACTTTTACCCCCTTTTCCCTTAACCCTTTAATATACTTCTTCAGGGTTTGGGCATGGATTCCTTCTTTCGTTTCATAGACACATTCTGTTTGATCGAGTGTATCAATCACCTCCTTTCTTTCTTCGCTTGTTACTGATACAATGATTACTTCCTTGATCAAGTCCCCCGCCTCATTTTCACGGAGATACTTGAAAAAGTTGGTCTCATCCTTGATGGATACCGAGATATCCCCCTTGATCTTGATCGTGGTTCCAGTGGTCGTCTTGATAGAATCCAACCCAAACTCTTTCATAACTTCCGGGATTTGTACTTGACGGATATTAAAAAGGTCCTTTTTCCGAAGTTTCAAGGCTTCTTCCAGATCCTCAATGGAGTATTCATTCGTCCGGGAAAAGCTGATTATCTTATTTACATTCCAGTCATTGGCTTTTCTTTCCAGCATAACCTGGGATTCCACTAACCGAGAGATCATCCCTAAGTCGATGGTTTGTTCCTTCTTTACTTTATCCCCGGCCTCTTCAATTTCCTTAAAAATGTCATCCATGAAAATGCTCCTTTATTTTATTATTTTAATGGAAAAATTTTATTTTGTAAACCTTTTATTTATGGTTCATTAAATTTATCAAGGATAACTTCATACTTTGCTCGATAGGAGAAAATCCTATAAATTCTCCATCAAAATGTTTCATCTCATCCCAATCTCCCTCGGAGTCCCGATAGAAAACTCGATGGTCCTGAGTCATCCCCCGATCGGATAACCACTTGATTATGCTCTCAGCGTCATTGGTTACGGATCTACCTCCTAAATTTAAATCGACCAAAGCGATAAAGCACGGATTAAAAGTTAGAATTTGGAAGTTTGATTGGATCATTTTCAATTCTCCCATAAATGGTATTTATTGAGAATGGGGATCAGTTCTAAGGCTTGAGTAATAGCATCGTCAATCGCTATATGGTTATAATTAGCAGTTGCTATCGATTCCCAATCATCTCGGAATAATTTCCGGATTGTCCGGTAGCATCTTTCCTGTCCATGATGCCATAAGGGTTCCCCAATAACTTTCTTGATGGTATGACGGAGTAATACCCCATCAAAATTTGCTCCATTACACCATATTCTTAACTCTTTCTTTCCGTCTTCCCCTATTTTATTCGATAACCATTGATGGAAATGAAGAAGCTCCTCCTTTATGGTCCCCGTTGCTTTTATTAATCCCATCCGAGCCGTGATTGATCTATCCATCCACCACATAATAGTTGATGCCTCTGGAACAAACCCATAACTCATCGAACTCTTAAGAGTCCATACCCCATAATACCCACTAGGATATATTCCATCAGAATCGAATTGAACTGCTCCTAATGATACTATAGGAGCATTCTCCGAGGTCCCCATTGTTTCGATGTCAATCATTATGTTAATCGTCATACCAATTCCTTTATTGAATGATCTTTAAAGAATTCAGCCAAATTCTTTTTTGTGCTATTGGCCTTCATTACGGTATCATCCACCGTCCCTTTTATCCAAATATCTTTATATAGACAAGTATGGGTTTGCCCTCCTCTATGTGATCGGTCTTCCGATTGCCATCGATCCTCAGCCATGAAACTATTAGAATAATAATACTGAAGATAAGCCCTTTGCAGATTTAATCCAGTTCCAGCGACCATGGTATTAGCGACAAAGAAATCCACCTGGCCATTTTTGAAATCTTCAATTATTTGGGCTCGATCCTGTTTTTTCGTTTCTCCATAAAAGGTTACAATCCGTTTACCAGGGTATTCCTGCTTCAGCCTTTTAGCTATTTCTTGTATCTCAATAACAAAACGAGCCCAAATAATTATTGGATCTGGTGTATCAATATCTTCTAAATCATAGATCAATCGATCAATTTTGGGGTTGTTCTCTCCGATTTGCTTATTGGTTTCAGGGAAGAACCCCCCTACAATTTGCTGAAATCTTGTAGTCAAAGCAATTTTATTAGGGACGGTCAGTTCGCTTTCTTGATAAACGGTGAAGAGGTTATCCTTCAATTCCTTGTATATTCTCTTTTGTTCCTCATTCATCTCTGTATAAATGGGGGAATATACCTTTGGGGGAAGATCCATGCAATCTTCTTTTCGTACTTGGAAGGAATGAGAAGAAATCTTTTGGCGGAGTTCATCCAAATTTCTATATTTAAGGAGTGTCGGGTATTCAAATTTACCCCCACTTTCTACTAATTTCCGGACCTTTGAAGGGAGACCCCCAATTTTTAACACCTGGTTACATAGAGAACAAACAGCAAATACAAACCCTTCCATTCTTTTGATATTAATGGTCTCTAAGTATTTTCTACATTCTGGGCAATGGAAATCTTTTACTTTTATATTTTTTCTAAAGGTAAAATTCTTCTTCCATTCAGCATATTTATGGGTAAAAATATGATAATTAGGAATAGGATCCCAAAAAGAATCAGACAAAAACAAATAGGGGGAATATATATCAAATGGGCTCCGGGTGATTTCATTTCCTGTAAGTGTTCTTCTGTAAGGAGCAATTTTAGATAAATTATTGATAATGAATGTTGTTCTTTTTGTACCAGGGGTTTTTATCCGGGTGGACTCATCTATTACTAACATGGACCGGAAAGCCTTCAGGAAATTCTTAGAAAAGGTTTGGGCTCTGATGCTACTTTGGAAGGCCTCGACATTGATGGAAAAGATCTTTAATTTATTCTTGTTACGATCCGACCAAAAATCCTCTAGAGATTTTTTAAATTTGATTGTGTCCTCTCCCGTCCATACCCGGCAAATCCGGGGGATTCGTTCGGGTAAATGTTCAGGGATTTGCTCTAATACCCATTGCTTATGAACATTATTCGGGGCTATGATGAATAAAGCATCGATAGCCCCTTTCTGCTCGAATAGGATTCCAGCATTATCAATGATTACTTTGGTTTTCCCTGTTCCATAGTCCATCAGCAAAGCGAAATAGGTTTTATTCCAAGATACCTCTAATGCTTTTCGCTGATGCACCCAAGGTTCATTCTTGAATATATACACTTGCTCTCTCCAAAGCATCCACCTGCTTTATATCGAGTTCATAGATGTTATGGGATGTCTTATCCAATTGAAAGAGTTTCCCTTCATCGATGACTTTCAATAGGAAAAGGTTCCGATTAATCTGATAAGTCAATCGATGTTTCATAAGGGCCATTTCCCTCATCGTATCGAATCGAGTCCCCATGGGATACCTCCTATTTTCTAACCTTTCGAGTCGGCCATTGGTTGAAGGGTTCCCCAAATTTGGAAACATTTACTATCATATGGGTTTTCCAATGTTCGATGACCTCTCCCTTTTTAACCATCAATATTGAATAACCCCAGACATGACTACCTTCTATTTCGGCCTCATCAACGGGACCAATTTTCTGTCGGAGTTTCTCCATGAAAGCAAGATATTGGAATCCGGTTCTTTCTTTAGCATCCTCGATAAACTGATGAACTTTTTTCGAGGACATGTCTGCAAAGTTAGGTTCCCCCCGTCGAATTGAACTTTTTCGACTCTGGGTAAGTTTGCGAAATAGTTGGTATTGGGTAGCTTTGGTTTGATTCCAGCCCTTAGTTTCTGGATAAGGAGCACATACATTTAAATCATACCCGGCGGCTTTGAGTTGATCCTGTACTCGGGAGACTAAAACTTTGGCTTCTTCCTCTGCTCGTCTTATGGCATCTTCCATTAAGGGGCGAACACATCTTTCTACTGGGTCCATGATAATCTCCTATTTTGTGGTTTGGAGAAGAACCTATTCCTTCTCTTTCATAAGTACTATACTGTATAACAATACTTTTGTAAACCTTTTATTCCATTTTTTCCAAAATATTTGAAGCCTCCTTTTCCACGGCCTCCAGTTTCTTCAAATCCCTGGGGGAAAGGTTCATTGCCACAATATCGGGATCGATCATGGAGTATAGATTGACAACGGCCTCTGCTAATCTTTCGATGAGGTTGGGGTTGCTTTTCCCTTTGCTTTCCGGCCGTACCATTTCAAGGTGATCCGCTAAAATTCGAAGGTCATTTGGGGTTACTCCCCATAAAGGGATAGCTGACCCGAACCCTTCACAACTCCGATTGAAATAGTAACCGTCTTTATCATAGGGTCCGGTTCCATTTCTCCACTTCACCTGGCCGCTGATTGTAATTTCATCCCCGCTCATCATATTAATTATACCCTAAAAATTTATTGATATTTTCTGTTACTAAAAACTCTATCCTTTTTCCTCTATCTCGTGCGTAGATGATTTCTCGCTTTGTTCCCTCCCCTATATAAAAACCTGGATTGATGATCAGGATCCAATCGGCCAGATCTATTTTCCACAGATAGTATTCATCCAACTTTTTCTTCAAAGGGCTATCTTGGTCGATCCCCTCGAGATGGACAAAACACCCTGGTAACAGGACGATATAACCCTGACAAGTTAACAGTCGGTTTTGCTTTTCGAATTCCAACTTAAACCGAGTTGATCCACATAAACAAACGATCTCTGGAGGTTCCCCTTCCCTCCCGGAAATATCCCTCTCAATGGTCCAGGTTCGGTTATACATGGTTCCCTTCCTTCTACTTTGCTAATAAATGATCGATCTCCGCCGCCACTAAAGCACCTGCTTTTTCCAATTCTCGGATTCGGTTCTTCGAAGATGGTTTATACCAAGTGCCCCAACCATCCGGAACCAGGTTTGCATCCCTTAAAAGATAAGCCGCTGCTAATACAATTAGCTGTTCATGGTCATGATGGGAATCATGTCTGCTGTCCCAATGCTCTTCTGTTATTTGCCGGTTTCGTTCCTTTCCGATTCTGGCTGCTCCATCAGTGACTTGTTCTTGGGGATCAATTTCTTTTAACCACTTGAAGAAAGTATCTCCAGTGATATGCCGAAGAATCTGCTGGAAAAGCCCTTTTAATCCCCATTCACTAATGGTAGCCGTTACATGTAATACTGTATCTCCCGATTGTTGAGCAGGGATCATGGAATTAATCCGATTGACAGTGAAAATTATCTCGGCCATTGTTATCTCCTTGGTCTCCCGGTGATTGGTCGTCGCTGGAACATCCGGGCATCAATTTCTTTAATCATCCAGACTTGATTGAATTTCTCCGCCGGCAGTGGATCAGTATCTTGTTTGATCCACTGAACAACACACCCTCTGGTGACTCCATGCAATTTTGCTACCTGTGCCGTGGTTAAATATCCCTCTGACATTTTGATTCTCCTTTGCTTTGATATTTTTACCTCCTTATTGTTAGGGTTTGGAGTTCTCCCATGCACATATACTTTATTTTACTATATAATATTTATTTTGTTTTGTAAACAAAAATTATTTACATAGATATAAATATTATGTATAATAAACCATTATACAGTACGACCTCATTCATCTTAATCAAAAGGAGAACAAAAACAATGATTTATCCCAACTGCAATACAATCAAGACCACCACAATCGAAGATGCCTGGAGAGAATCCATGTGGTTATGCGCCAAAAACGGCTATGACTACATAACTGAAGAAGGTAGTTATACTGGACAAATCCGCCGGCAACTGGATTCCGTCAAGATTGAAATGCGCCTTCCGGGGCTTAGACCATTAGCCCCAATTTGTCCCTACCCCCTTCCTTCCCCTACGGACGAGGAAAAGATCAATAACTATTTCGTTAATTATATAATGGGGAGTGAAAAGAAAGAGAATGAGGTATATACATATGGAGAATTCATCCATATGCAATTATCTTACATCATTGATTTACTTGTCCGGTCCCAAGGGTATACCAACCAGGCCACTATTTGCATTGGTTCCCCTTTGACCACCTTCCTTAAGGATCCTCCTTGTTTACGGGCCATCTCATTTAAAAGAGTGGCCCAAAATCTTAACATGGGGGTTTATTTCCGGTCTTGGGACCTTTACACGGGGCTCCCCGAAAATTTGGGTGGTCTTCAATTGCTGAAGGAATATGTGCTATGTATGTTATCGGAAAAGGGACTTGTCCTTGATGATGGTTCCATCATTGCCTTTTCTGATGGTTTGCACATCTACGAGCAATACTTCCCGCTGGTCAATACCTTATGTGTTGATAAGATTGAGACAAGCGAAAAAACTCTGGAAAACAAGGAAAGGTACCTGTTAATCCATGGCAAATAAAAAACTTTCTCGGGAACAATGGATTGAGATCTATGAGTTGTTCATAGAAACATGGGGGGCAAATCCCAGGGATTTCTCTTTGGATCGCTTGTTATCTTCGGTAAAGAATCGAATAAACCAATTTCCGGCAAGTCCAAAGGATCCTCCCCATATCAAAGATATCACAGAGCAAGGGTGGTAATAATATGGATGTCGAAATAACAGTGGAATTGATCCATCAGACTCATCGGGCGATCCTGATAAATGATGGGGAGGAAGGAAAAAACATCTGGATACCTAAGTCTCAACTTCGAAACGATGAGAATGAGGTTTTGAATTGGGAAGTAGGGGAAATCATCATAATCATTCTGCCTGAATGGCTGGCAATGGAAAAGGAACTGATATGACTGCTATAATTATATGGTTGATTGGGTTTCTCTTCACTATGGGGTTAGTAGTAGATAAGTTGACCCTTAAGAAGTTCTTCCTAACCTTTTTTATTTGGCCCTTTGTGTTAGGGGTTTATTTCTCAGAGGATGAGGATGAAGAATGAAAGAGCGATTGGATGTCCATATCTACAAAGGAAAACTGATTCGGGCTAATGCTTTATTCAGTGAAGACTTAACCCGACGATATGAATTAATTCGGTTATGGGGGATTGGAGATCCTGTTTGTGGATTCATAGGCCTGAATCCTTCCATAGCCGATGAAAAAGTAGAAGATCCCACTATTCGGCGGTGCATGGGTTTTGCAAAAGATTGGGGATATACAGGGATAGTTATGCTTAATGCTTACCCCTTGATATCGACAATTCCCCAGAAAGATATGAAGAACGATATCTTTAATGATTTAGTTTTCCTAAAATGGAGGGATAAACTACCGATGATGGTTGGATGTTGGGGGACTCAAATCGATGATTTTCGGGAAAAAGAAATAAAGGGTATATTCCCGAACCTTCATGTCTTAAAACTGACAAAGAATGGTCATCCTTCCCATCCTCTTTACCTTCCAAAATCACTGAAACCTGTAGCCTGGAGCACATTATGAGTAAAATCCGGTTAATAAAAGATGGTCGTTTGGCCGAACCATCTAAATTTAACATCCATTCAGTAAATGAGATTATAGTATGCTGGCCAGATGAGCAAGATATGGATTTCATGGATAATTATGAAGTCTTTATTGAATCCGAACAAAGATGGATGACCTTCCATGAAGCATTCCGAGACCACCATTTAATTGTGGATAACTATAATACCCATTTCTTCGAACCAACTTGTCAGGAAGACAAATTGCGAGGTTATACACTATAATGGACCGAGGGATAATTGTCGGGGATTGTTTCCGGCATAAAACGGAGCCCTGTATACCATTCCGAGTGATTACAGGAGTAGATCTTGGCATCTTGGGAGATCATTTTTGGATGACCTTGCTGTTTACAGGTCAATACATGATCTTCCAAGATCAATTTATAAAAGAATCATGTGATTTGATAAAAATAGAGGAATAATATAATGGACATTGTAGAAAAGCAATGGGGGGAAATCCTCCATGATGCTAAGGAGTTGGGTAGTGCCACGACCACTCTATTCTATATCCACCTGGTTATTCATTGCCCTCCGGGTACATGGGTTACTATAAACTCCAGCGAGATTGGTCGATTACTAAACATAACAAACCCTTACAACCATCTGAAACGAATAATTGATGCTGGTTTAGGGGAAAGAATAAATAATGGTCATCATGGAACAAAATTTCGGTTATTGAAAAACTACGCCCCTTTTTAGGAACAAGCCATGGCAAACCTGCTAAATTTAGCGTTGTCCGCGCTAGATCGAGGATGGTCTATTGTTCCGATCAAATGCGTTTACGACGAAGTAAAGAAAAAGGTTAAGAAGCCAGCAACGGTTAAGTGGCTTCCATATAGGGATGAAAAAGTAAAAAAGAGTTACCTTCTGAATCAATGGAGGGATAAACTCGTCAATGAACCAGGGTTAGGTTATGCTGTCATCTGTGGGGAGATCTCTAATCTATTTGTAGTTGATGTCGATACCGAAGAAGCGAGAAAAGTAGCAGAAAGGTTGATGGGGGATTGTGAAACCTATACCGTTGCTACTCCTGGGGGTGGTTATCACTATTATTTCCAGCATACAGATGGATTCGCCAACCGAGCATCCATTGGGGTCAAAGGGTTAGATTATAGAACGTACGGGGGTTATGTCGTAGGCCATGGGAGTACTTATCCTGATGGCCGCCCGTATAGAATAGTTAAGGACCTGGAAATAAAAAGGATCCCTGATCAATTAAGAGATTTTTTGTTTGAAAACAGCAAAGACCCCCAAACACGAAAAGAAGATGGGACTTTTGGGGAGAAACCCAAAGAAAATAGGGATTGGTATACCGATATATTAAGGGATGGTTTCCAAGAGGGCCAACGAATAGACCAATTAAAAAGGGTAATTGGTCTAATGGTGGGGGAAGGAAAGACCCATGAGCATATCAGGATTATGGTTGACATGATCAACCAGAAATCCAAGGATCCTTTACCCCAGAAAGAACTTGAAGATCAATCCCGGATGATGATTAAGAATTTCCGGGGGAGAGAAGAAGCCATACAGGGAGAGGTTGAAGACCGTTTCTATAAATTCAATGAGGAATATGCCCAAATAACAATCGGAGGAAAGCCCATGATCCTTCGATTCAAAAAAGACCCCATCAATGGGGAAGAGGACTTCGATTTGATTCAACCCCTGGCCATGCGAACAGAAACACGCCACATTGTGGAATGGGTGGGAAAAAACCGATTCTTTTTGAGTCAACTCTGGGAAGAATCCCCCCTCCGACGCCGATATCAAGAAGTTATCTTTGATCCATCTCTCCCTCCGCAGACAGGATTTGAACATGGAGAAAATGGTCCATATAATATGTGGAGGGGTTTTACTGTTAACCCGAAGGAAGGAGATTGGAGTCTATTTCGGAACCATTTAACTAAAGTATTAGCTCCTGGGTATGGGGATTACATTCTTAAATGGCTGGCTCGAATGTTCCAGGATCCGGGGGGAAGAAAACCGGGTAAAGTTCTGGTGTTCCGGGGGAAACCCGGTACAGGAAAGTCTTTCGCTCGAAGGGTTATTGGGTATTTATTCGGGAGGCATTACTATAAAACCGACGATATTCAACATCTTATAGGACGGTTCAATAATGCTGTTTCCAATGTTATCTTCTTGGCCCTCGAAGAAGCAATGTGGGCTGGTGATCGAAGTCAAGTGGGGAAATTAAAGGACCGAATAACCTCTCATACTTTATCGATCGAAAAGAAAGGGATTGAAATTATAACCATTGCTAACCACTTAAATATATGGATGAATTCGAATGAGAAATGGTTAT
>Ga0209417_1000816_pt1 | contig 65422 bp, 48 predicted proteins | sample RifGroF2_FD_184002 | JGI IMG/M metagenome (GOLD analysis project Ga0209417, IMG submission 184002) | Groundwater microbial communities from Rifle, Colorado, USA - Groundwater F2 (SPAdes) (version 2) | ecosystem: Environmental > Aquatic > Deep subsurface > Groundwater | place: Rifle, Colorado... | reverse complement strand
TTGAACTAATTGCCAACAGACATGAATAGCAGTTACACTTTCTTCGAGATGCGACATATGCGTTTTTGTTAAGTGGTTAGATACCTAACATTCTACGCTATGTCGCATTTCTATTTAGAATAAAACGCGTAGGGCCGGCCCCCTGTGGCCGGCCGGTACCATGCCACATTGCGATGTCGGTACCATGCCACATTGCGATGTCGGTACCATGCCACATTGCGATGTCGGTACCATGCCACATTGCGATGTCAGTACCACGCCACATTGTGCGGTACCGGCAACCCACAGGGGGGTTGCCCTACGTTATTAAATAACAAAAAACCCAACGCAGTGCGTTGGGCCGTACATCTGGGCTTATGCCCTAGTCAACCAATACCATGTCATCTTCGTAGATGAGCTCACCCTCGTACCACTTTTCCCAGTGGATTGTGGAGAGGTCTTCAGCAATTTCACCGATCATTGTCTGATTATACTGATCAATGATGTTGAATTCGTATCCTGTAATTGGCATCATATTTAGGGGGAGACCATAGATTCGTACAGACCCAGTGGAGATCTGTGTGTAAATCTCGTACTCGTATCCATCGTAGATGGACTCGTACGTGCTCTCATGGATCAGCACGCCGTGCGATCCTTCTTCTGTCCAGAGCATGTCGAAAGACTCTCCGTTGTTATCACAGTTCAAATCCTGCTCCAGAGGAACAAACAGGTAGTCATCGCGCTCAGCTTCGACCAGCCACTCACCGACCTTATGCACATCATGCGAGCAGGGGAAGCTATCGCAACCAATATCCTCAGGATACTCTTCCTGCTGGCGAACGTAGATCGAAATTTCCGCACCGTCGACCGGGGGATCGATCACGAAGGTCGCTGTGAAGTCGGTATCCGTATCTGTGTCAGAATCTGTGTCTGTATCTGTGTCACCCGGCTCAATACCGGTATCATCGTTGATCTGGCAGCCCATGCACCCCACGCCAATGGCGAGGGGCAGGAGGGCGAGCAGGGTCATGAAGCGTGTCATGCTGCACCTCTTGTTGCCCCAGCCCGTAAGAACGGGCGGGGTGGTTGGTGGTTGGTTGGAAAGAACGAATTTTTTGTTGGGGTCAGGTCTTGAAATGACAGTTTTTTCTCATATCCACACCAAACCTCAACATTTCTCTAGATATTAGGCCATGAATTGACTCTCTAGTCAACCAGTTTTTGGCGTTTCTGTCAATGTAGGTTCCTCATTTTCTCTTGACCAGGTATGCTTTTTATGGTGAGATAAGGCGTTGTTCTTTACAAAAAACGCCCAAAAACTTCAGAAAAAGGAGAAATCCATGCGTTCATTCATCTTTGTTTTGTGTCTTTTTAGTGTGCTTTTGTCTACAAGGAACAGTTTTGCTGTGTGTGAAACCCACGGAACGATTCAAGAAATTCGATCTTTGGTTTCTGCGGGAGAACGAGCCTTTGAGGAAATGGAGCAAACCGAGCTACTGGTCAGCCGTGATAAGGCTCTTGGCCTATTGCGATGTCTCCAAGAGGAAATGCGTCCTAAGGATGTTGAAAACCTATTTTGGCTCATGGCTCTTGCTCAGTTTACAACAGATCGCGAGCAAACACTCACAACTTTGCAAGCTATTTGGCTACTCGATTCTGATCGCGAAATTGGAGAGGCTTTTGCTCCTTCAGATCAACATCCTCTTGCCAAGCTGTATCAAAAGGCAAAGTTTTTGCCTGAGGGTGAGTATGAGCCCGTTTATCCTCCAAAGGGAGGATGGGCCTTGGTAAATGGAGTACGTGGTGCTGATCGTCCTCTTGCAACACCAGCAATTGTTCAGGTGTTTAGCGGTGAGGGACAGATTGTAGAAACACGTTTTTTTCTTCCCAGAGAAGCCATGCCATCATGGGGTCCGATCCCACTTGATCTTTCTCCTGTTGCCATGCGTAATCCCAAACCGTGGAGAATTGCCACAGGAGTTTCTACTCTTGTTGCAGGAGGATTTTATACTGCAGCACTGATGACAAAGCATCGCACTCTTGATCTTGAAGATCCTCTTCCTGTGGCAGAGATTCCAACCTGGCAAAATCGCACCAATGCGTTTGCGGGTATTGCTTCTGGATTTGGAATCATTGCGCTTGGATGTGGGACAACCTCCATCGTTTTTACTCTCACAACACGAGGTGACTAATGGATTTCTCACAGCTTTTCAAAGAGCAGGGCCGTTTCCAGCTCCTGCGAAAGCTGGGCGAAGGAGGAATGGCCACGGTCTGGCTCGCACTAGACATTCAGCTTGATGTTGAACGCGCTATAAAGGTGATGAAGCCTGCGATTGCAAAAACAGTGAGCTTACGCGATCGTTTTCTTCGGGAAGCTCGAGTGATGGCCAAACTTCAACATCCCAATGCTGTGCAGATTTTTGATGTTGGAGAATTGGGAGGATGTCCGTATTTGGTTATGGAGCTTGTTCATGGGGGAACCGTAAAGGATTATTTGCAGAGTTTCGGTGCCATGCATCCTCGGATGGCTGTTGATGTGATGATTACGGTTTTAGAAGTTCTTGATCGGCTTCATCACCTTGGAGAAGAAGGGATTGTTCATCGCGATGTAAAGCCAGAGAATATTCTTTTGACACTTGAAGGACAGCCAAAACTGGCGGATTTCGGTATTGCCCATAATGAGGGGAGTACAGCAACAAAAACAAATGTTAAGATGGGGACGGTTTTTTACATGTCTCCTGAACAGCATACGGATGCGAAGAATGTTGATGTACGTTCAGATCTTTATCTTGTCGCAGCAACCCTGTGGGTCATGCTGACAAATCCTGTTGAAAGAGATCTTCCTCCACTTTTTGCAGCTCATCTTCAATGGCATCCAGAGATTTTGAATGGGATTAATCCTGCTTTGTGCGAAATCATCAAGAAGGGATCAGCGCCAAGGCGCGAGGATCGGTATCAGAATGCTAATGAAATGAAAGAAGCTTTGGTTATTGTTCTTGAAAAAATTCCAGAGATTCCAGAGGGAACACCAGCACTTGGGACCATAAAGCAAGAACAAACATCTGATAGTGCAAAGTTGTTTCAGGAAGTTCCTGATGGTGGAACCATTGTGGCTCCAGAAGAGATGAAAGGAGCGTTTGAATCTGCTAATGGATTGCAAAGTGCGATTTCTGGAGGGGATTCTTCTCAGAGACGTAATTCTGCCTTGTTGATGAGCGGAGTTGGTGAAGGTGGAGAGTCATCTGATCATCACGAAGTGCTTGTGAGTGGAACTCTTTTTGGAGAAAATCCTGAGAAAGATTTTCAGCAAGCGAAAACACGTATTCAAAGACGTCGGGTTATCCTTGGAGTTTCTGTCTTGGGAGTTCTTCTTGTTTCAGGATACTTTTGGATGAAGAAAGATTCTGTGGAGGTTTTATCCGAGCAATTACCTGTGGAGGTTGTTGCAGAGGTGATTCTTCCAGAACCACTTGAACCAGTTGCGGAAAAACCAGTAGTGTTGCCAGAAGAAGTTCTTCAACCTGAATCTGATCCTATTCTTTCTTCTCCAGTTAAACCAATAGAAAAACGACACATTCCCGCTGTAAAAGAGGAGCATTCCCTCATTGCCATTCCAGACACGGTTTCTGTTTCTTTGGTGGGAGATGCCTCGGCTGTGTGGCTTGTTTCCAAGGGTGTTTCCCATCAAATTCCATCTGATGTTCTTCCTGGGGCTTATCTTGTAGAAGCGGCATTCCCTGAAGTGGAACGAGCAGAAGTCCTTTCTCTCACAATTGAAGAAGGAAAAAATATTGTTCTTTCGTGTAACTCTGCATTTGCAAAATGCAAGGTTCAATAGTCGAATAACTTATATCAAGAGGGGTTCTCCCTCTTTTTTGATTGTGGATAACTTCCATTGACGCAAAAAAGGAGAAAGCGTATTCTACACCTCACGTCGGCAGGGCAATTGCTCTCCCAAACGCGGATGGATTTCCGCATGTAAGAAGCAATGACCGACCACGTGAAAGTGAGAGATGAAAAAAAGGCATTTTGTCTGCGTGCACTCCGTTGCGACGGAGAATGCCTGGACACAGGCCAATGAGGGATCAACGCGTTCCGTAAGGTCCCGCACTCACGAAAGCTTCGGCTCTCGTTGATGTGATCCATGGCCAACCGCCTGGTTCCAGTCAGACGCCTCGTGCGCTGGCAGGGTCGCCTCCGCGACCCGTTGAGAACCCGTTTCTCCGATGTCTCCGTAGAGGTCTTGTGCTCATCTCGGCAAGCGACTCGACTCGACTTTCCGACCGATAAGCCAACGGCTTGTGCGTGATGACTCTCACGTGTGTGCTCCCTGCGGTGCGACCTCGGACGCCCGCGTCTTCACCCCCTACGTGCTTGGCCCTTCCTTGGCCATCGCAGGGAGCACAGCCCTCCTTTTTCCTTAGTTCTTTCTTTCTTTCTTTCTTTCTTTTCGCATGGCGATGCCTCTCTGGTATCGCTTTTTTCTTTTTTTAAAATATCTGCTTCAAGATCTTCACATTTAGCAGATTTTCATGCATCATAAAGGAGTTAATTCATAATCATGAGATATATGATCGATCTTCGATACATTCTTGAGCAACCAGAAGTTGTTGCTGCAAATAATAAAAAGCGTTTTGTTGATATTGATCTTTCTTCCTCTCAATCTTTGTCTCATGAACGAAAGTCTCTTTTGGAACAGATTCAAGATAAACGGGAACAAGGAAATGTGATCGCTGGTAAGATCCCTCAAGCAAGCGAGGGTGAACGCCAAACTTTTATTGAACAAGGACGAACACTTAAAGAGTCTGTAAAGGAATTAGAAGCAACCCTTCAAGGGGTAGAAGAGCAGTTAGATGTTGAGTTACGTAAATATCCCAATCTTCTTAGAGAAGATGTTCCTGAAGGGGCGGATGATTCGGGAAATGAAGTGATGCGAAGTTTTGGAGAGATTCCCACATTTGATTTTGAACCAAAAGATCATTTAGATTTAGGAGAATCACTTGGAATGATTGATAGTGAAAGAGCTGCAAAGGTTTCTGGAGCAAGGTTTACTTATTTAAAAGGAGATGCTGTTTTGCTTGAGTTTGCTCTTGTTCAATATGCTCTTTCTTTATTGATAAAAGAAGGATTTATCCCTATTGTTCCTCCACACATGATTTTTTCCAAAGCCATGGGAGCAATGGGATACCTTGAACATGGGGGAGAAGAAGAGATTTATCATTTGAAAAATGATGACCTTGTCTTAATCGGAACTTCAGAACAAGCCATTGGTCCTATGCACATGGATGAGATTCTTGAAGAAAAGCAATTGCCATTGAGATATATGGGGATTTCTCCGTGTTATCGACGTGAAGCTGGAAGTTATGGAAAAGACACACGCGGAATTTTGCGCGTACATCAATTTGATAAAATTGAAATGTTTAGTTTTACAACTCCAGAAAATTCAGATCAAGAACATGAAGTTCTTTTATCCATGCAAGAAAAACTCATGCAAGGATTACTGCTCCCTTATCGTGTGGTCAAGCTTTGTGCAGGGGATACCGGACGTCCTTCTGCAAGAACATACGATATTGAAACTTGGATGCCAACCCAAGGAACCTATCGAGAAACGCATTCCACTTCAAACACCACAGACTATCAAACACGTCGGTTAAATACGCGTATTCGCCGAGAAGGAAAGAATGTATTTGCTCATGCGCTTAATGGAACCGCATTTGCCATAGGGAGAACCCTCATAGCTATTATGGAGAATAATCAGCAAGCAGATGGGAGCATTCGTGTTCCAGAGGTGCTTCAGCCTTGGGTGGGGAAAGATTTCATCCGTTCAACAAAATAAAAAGAAAAAAAACGAGTCAGGTAAAATCTTTTTTGATTATTCTGGGCTCGTTTTTTTATTTTGTTATCCACAGATCTTTTATTATTTTGTTAGTGATGACTGACAAAAAAGAGAGATTTTTGGATTTGTGTTTTTTGAGAAAACACGATCATTACATATTTCCTTTTTTCTTTCAAAAGAAGGATAAGTTTTTTCAGAAAAGATCGTTTTTATATTTATCAACTTGTTCGCTGTTTCCAAACACGACATTATTTTTTTTAAGCGCTTTCAATGGTAACAAGGTATTTTGTCAGAAAAAAATAACAGAAAAAATGACTGAAGTTAGCAAAAAAACGCTTGACATCTCACATTCTTTTTGGTGTTCTGATAGTAGATCGCAATAACAAAGATTTATCTTCTACTGTCTTATTTGAGGGGAAGAGCCGGTTCTGAATGCACTGAAACGTTCTAACACTCGATACCATGGGGAAGAAAATCAACAAAAACGTTTTTAACCGTTTCAGAGGCGATCAAGAGTCTTTGCATCATTCAACAGAAGACTTTGTGATGAAGGGAAGAGATAGAGAGTTTGGGGTTCACTCTATTTCTTCTCTTTATCATCACTTTTCAACCTTGCTCGTTGCTTGCAGGAGGCCTAGTGCATGCGACGAGGCGGTTGATGGTCAATCGTCTCTCATCGTTCCTTACAGGAGAATCCCATGACACGCGTTTTCCAGTTGTCTCTTTCTTTTATTTGTACAACATATTTGTTTATTCTCATCATGCTTTGTACTGGATGTTTTACAGCCGCGCTTATTCCGGACGGTTCTCAAGAGGATTCCTTTGGTGGGCGAGGGGGTGGAGATGGAGTCATTCATCTTCCGTTTGCAAACACAGGAGCACATCAGTGCGTTCAAGGAGCAGGGGGATCGTACAGTCATACTCTGACATCTACACGATATGACATTGATTTTGATACTTCTAACTCCGTGGATGAAGAAATCTATGCGCCTGTTTCCGGGGTTGCACGTGTACACATGGAAAGTGCCACAACCAACTTCGGATATCACGTCAACATCGAACAAGGAGATGGAAACTATGTGGTCCTAGCCCATTTTTCTGAGATTTTTGTGCAAGATGGTGAAGAGATTACTGCCGGCCAACTTTTGGGCTACGACGGTTGTACAGGGAACTGTACAGGCGATCATGTCCATGTTGGCCGGCATCAGGGTGATGCGACACAACCAGCCGAGTATGGCACTTCTGTAGGTTTGTGGTATTACACTGCAGATGTAACTGCAGGAACAGGGTTTACCACTTATGCTTCAGATGAATTGATTTGCGGGATACGTAGTGAAGGAGATGCGCAAGATGGACATTTTTACTCATCCGCACTTTCTGTGCCTTTGTGGCATCCCAATGGAACACTGGTGAAAACACCAAGTACAGCAAAAGTTTATCTCATTGATAATGGGGAAGCTCGTTGGATTGAGACACAAGATGTTTTCTGGAGCCTTGGATACGATTTTAATGAACTTGTGACTATTTCTGATGAAGAGTTGCAGTGTCTTGGAGAAGGGGAAGTGATTGATGAAGACGGTTTTGTTGATGCTGTGAAAGACCCATCAGGGAATATCTGGCTGATTTTCGGCACAGCTTCTGATTCAGAGCGTTTTCGTGTGCGTGTGAGAGAAACAGCTTGGGAAGAAGTTTTGGTTTCTTGGGGACTTTCCTATTCATTACAAGATCCTCCTACAAGTGCCAGTTCTTCTAGCTCTTATTTGACAAGTTGGCCTGAGGCAAGTGGATATGCGCGCTTTCGTGAAGGTACCCTTGTAACAGAAGCTTCCACATCAGATGTTTATTTCATTTCTGAAGGTGTGGCAGTCCCCGTGCTTGATTGGGAAACCTATCTTATTCTTGGTTTTTTTCATCGTACACTTTTAGTGGTTGATGATGGAGCGGTTGCGACCATTCAAGACAATGTGGGAAGTTGTCGAGCAGGAGTGTGGTGTCTTGATCAAGAAGCTGTGACAAGTTGCGGAGGCGGACTAGATCTAGGAAGCGGGGGAGAGTATGGCGGTACAGTGGATGATGAAGATGTTGAAGAGGATGATGAAGATGTTGAAGAGGATGATGAAGATGTTGAAGAGGATGATGAAGATGTTGAAGAGGATGATGAAGATGTTGAAGAGGATGATGAAGATGTTGAAGAGGATGATGAAGATGTTGAAGAGGATGATGAAGATGTTGAAGAGGAAGATCCTGAGTATGATGATGAAGAAACCTCTGAACCAGAAGATACTGCTTTTGAGTACGATGACAGCAATCCTTGTGATGGGGAAGATGCGTGCCTTGAGGATATGGATGGTGATGGCACTTCAGAAACTCTCATGATGGTTGATGATGCATGGCTTACCTCTTCGATTGATGGCGAGCCAGCCTATGTCTATGCGAATATAGCAGGATGTTTTGACGGGTCTTTGGATGCTGTGGATTTGTACGAACCCGATCCTTCTATAGGTTATTATTTGATTGATTTTTCCGATTTTATTCATACCTGCACTGCAGAAATCACCCTCATTAGTTCCATAGGAACCAATGGGCACGATCCTGATGCCGTCATGGGGAATTGGTACTGGTGGCAGAATGCGTCTTTTTGTTCTTACGGCTCTACACTTTGTGAACTCAAAGATAATGGTACGAGCTGGGAAGAGTGGATGTTGCGTGTGGATTGGAATCCTTCTTCTGGACTCTCTGCAGATGGCAATGGATATACTTCCAACGATCAACTTTAAGCGTGAACCTCAAGCAAGACGTGCTTGAGGTTTTTCTTTTTGAATAGGCTTTTTTCTTGTCCCCAAGTGCTTTCTCTGTGAATCTTTTTCTATGCTATAATTAAAACAATTATGACCAAGTTCACAGACCGCATAAATGCGGTGTTCTTGCGCATGAAACGTGCAGGAAAAAATGTTGGCATGCATCCTCTTCGGACAAGCGGAATGATTCTTTTTTGTGTTGCTCTTGGAGTTCTTTTTATTGCACATCCAATTTTTGCTCAATCTCCCACCTTAAATGCCACGATCGGAAGTGTTGATTGGATCGTTCTTCATTTGGCTTCTTTTGCCATGTATATTGCGCAAGCACTGACACAGATAATCGTGGCACTTTTGGATATTGTGATTCATGTGATGATGTACAACGGGTTTGCCTCTTCTCCAGTAGTAGGGGCTGGTTGGTCTATTGTACGTGATGCCGTGAACATGTTTTTTGTTATTGTTTTGATTTTTATTGCGGTTGGAACCATTTTCGGACATTCTCGTTTTCAATGGAGTCAACAAGTTCCTCGATTGCTTATTTTTGCTTTACTGATCAATTTTAGTCGTACTCTTTGTGCGATCATGATCGATTTTGGACAGGTGATCATGCTTACATTTGCGAATGCTCTTCGACAAATTGCTGCTGGAAACTTCATTCAAATGCTTGGACTCAATGAAATCTATTCAATTAGCACAAGCGCTTCTCTTTTTGAAAATATAAAACAAGGGAGTACTGCTGCAGAATCTGTGAATGCATTTGATTGGTTTGCTGCTGGGCTTGCAGCTGTTTTCATGGTGATCATTGTGTTAGCGACCGTGATTGCTTTAGCAGCCATTCTTGTTTGGCGCATTGTCACCTTGTGGGTTTTGATTGTGATGGCTCCTCTTGCTTGGTTTTTTGGCGCAGTGGGGAATGTGGTTGGAAAAGGAGGAAAAGCCTGGGGAGAATGGTGGAACAAGTTTACCTGTGCTATTGCGATTGGTCCTGTTTTGACGTTTTTTTTATGGTTGACTCTGGCCGTTGCCGGGGCGGGTAATATCGCGGCAAAAGGTGGATTTGTGGATACCACAACACAAGGTGGTATTAATGTTTCGGGCAATATCAATAACATTTTTAGATTTGATAATCTTTTGAGTTTTATTTTGGGAATTGCCATGCTTATGGCAGGTTTTGAGGCAGCATCTGAAATTTGTTCTAGTTCATTTGTTTCAAGCGCTCTTGGAAAAGCAAAAGGTTCTGGAACCGCTGCAGCAAAAATGGCTGCAGGAGCCGCAACCTATGTAGGTTCTGGAGCTGGACGATGGATTGGAAGAGGAGCAAAAGCTGCTGGAGGCGCTGGTATTCGCGAACTTGGCGGATGGGCAGAGAAAAAAGGAGGCATTATTGGTGCTACCACAAAGCGTGGACGCGCAAAACTTTATCGTGAAATGGCAAAAAAATCTCCTCTTGGAGAAGGGATTATTGGACGTTTTGCTGGGCAAAAATTTGATGTTTGGGCAGAAGAGCTTGAAAAAGGTGTGGTTGCTGATGTTCGTGAACCAATGAAAAAGTGGGAGGGAGTCGGCAAAGATGCCAAGTTTAATCAATTACAAAAGTTTGCTCACAAGCCACCAGGAACGACCGCAGGAAAGCGCGAGGCGATGTCTTTGCTTCAAGAGGCTTTGGCTGATCCCGCACAACGAAAGAAATTGGAAGCTGCGGGTATTCTTGACAAATTGTGGGGAAATTATGGCAAGGACATGAAGGAAATGTATCGACACGATGCAGATGCCACATCAAAAATTAAAGATTTCGAAACCTCTCGTCCGGATATTACGGGTAAATTATCCAACATTGATTCTTGGGAAAAGGTTAAAAATTTGGACGATTCTGCCCTAGCAGATGAACGAGTCATTGCACAGATCAAGAAGATCAAGACAAATACTAGGATCAAAGTGAAGAAATTTAATCAAACAACCGGGCAAATGGAAGAAGTAGATGACTTCATGGGTGCATGGGAAGCGATCCAAAAAGGACAAGGGGGAGCAAAGAAAAAGAATATTGCTGAACAAACCGAAGCGGTCATGGCTAACACGTCTTTAACTGCTGATCAACGCACAGAGGCTATCAAAGGTATTGGCAGGAGTGAGCTTTTGGCTGGTATGACTTCAAGCAAAGATCTTTCTCAAATTGCTCCTGAAGAAATTATTAAGTATGTGAATGCAGATGCGGTTGGTCGAAATGAAGAATTAGCAAGATATCTTCTTGCTTCGCAACGCATCGGAGAATTGCCAGATACCAATCGTGATTCTGTGACGGCTGCTGTTATGGAGAAAGCTGGAGGATTTGATGTAACAGCAGGAACTGTAAAGAGTGGTCAAGAACAAGTTTTTGCTTCCACCCTTGCAGGTAATCCACAACTGATTGGGCTCATGAGTGACACCATGTTGGCACAAATTACGGGAGAGACAAAATCTCTTGGTCTTGCCATGGGTTCTCTTACTCCAGATGCCCTAAAGAAGGCTTTGGCACAAATCAAAAAAGACCCACAAGCAAAAGGAAGCCAAGATCTTCAAAGAAAAATTTTCCAGATTATGGCTGCAGCAAAGAGCGAAGCAGATCCAAATGATCTAGTTTCTATTACACAAGTAGAGGACATGTTTGAAACACAAATCGCAAGTACCGTGAGTAAGCCACGTAAACAGTATAATAATGCTCAAAGAACCATGACAAAACAAACAGCGAATATCCAGTCAACAACACAACGAAAAGACGAGATTGCTATTACTGAGCGTCCTGCTCTTGTGGCAAAAGTAGCTGCAGGAGATGCAGATGCCCAGTTTGATCTTGATGAATTAAATGATGAAGATGCAATGCTTACGCAAAAATTGGTTGAATCAAATCGTTTGCTTGCTGATGCCCAAGCTCAATTAAAAACAACAAAACAACAACTTGTTGATAGTCTTCAACCAAAAATTGAGGCAATTGAAGCTGAAATCGTTCGCTTAACAGGTTTGCGTATGAGTGCAACAGGTCCAGATTTCCAGAAGTATGCAGATATGATTAAAGATTTATACGATCAAATTACAGAAATACAAACTAACCCTTGAGTTCTCTCCTTTTCTAAATTATGTCTGATCCACGCACTTTTTCTAGTCTTCCAGAGGATGTTGCTCTTTTCCTGAGTGACATGGAGGGTTTTGCGTTTGCAAAAAAAATCGTGGAAACGTATGGGTTAGAGAAAAGTGCTGTGTCTGAGATTTTAGGACTGATCGAAAGCATCGCGCTCGGAGAAATAGAACTCGCGACCCTACCTGCGGAATTAGAAGAGCTTGGAATAAAAAAAGAAGAAACCATTAAGGTTGCTTCACAGATCGCTGTTGAACGTCTTATGCCTATTGCAGGAGTGATAGGGGATGTTTCCGGACAAATCGTGCAATGGGGAGGTTCACTTAAAGGGCTTGAAGGAAAGCAAAGTGCTGTGCTTCCTCAAGTCACAGCAGAAGAATTTGCCAAACAAGCAGTGATTGAATCTGGGGTTTCTTTTCAAGATTCTGTGATGGCTCATCGCGCAGATCTCATTATTCTTTCTTTTTTGAATGAATCTCGTGATCAGAGTGAAACGCATCAAACCCTTATACGCTCAAAAAAGATTGGAGGTCTTGAACTCTCCGAAGATCAAGCAGAAAGATTGCTTGCCTATATTTCTGAAAAAAAAGGTTTTTTACAAATTGTGATTCCAAAAAAACCTTTTTATTCCAAACCTGAACCTCTAAAACCTGAACCTCTAAAACCTGAACCTCTAAAACCTGAACCTCTAAAACCTGAACCTCTAAAACCTGAACCTCCCAAGATTTCTCCTCCTTCTCTAAAGAAAGAGAAAGATCTTGGCGTATATTCTCAAGAAGATGAAAAAGAGATAGAGCATTTGGTCACTGAGAAGAAAGAACTTTTTCAAACACAAAAAACCTCAGAACACTCTCATTCCCAGATTGCGCAGGAAATTCAGAAGCAAGCTGGGTTAGTGTTGACTCCAGATCAATCTACACGTTTTGAACGATTGGTTGATTCACGTTTACGTCATGTTCGCAGTGCAAGACAAACCTATCAACAACTTGAGGATGCTTTAGAACAAGGGGGAATTGCACTAAGTGGCGAGAAACTCTCACACACCATGGAATTGATTGAAAAAGCATTTGATCAAGAAGAGGCTCATCATCACACTACTCAAAAAGAACAGAAACAAGTTTTTCAAGGGAAAAAACAAGAAAAGCAAGAAGAAAAGTTTGTACAAGCTGTGAAAGAAGATCAGCTCCTTGCTAAACGTTATGTAGAAATTACAGGGAAACCTCCTCAACAAAAAATGGCACCTCTTGCGCCAGTAGGAGCTCGGCATACAGGGGCAATTTCTGCAAAAGAACATTTCCGTCGGCAAGAAGAACGGATTGATACACAAAAAGTTCGTCAGGTTATTGAAGCTTCAAAACCCGTTCTTTCGAAAAAAGAAGTTTCTCATTCCTCTCCAACCATCTCTGAAAAAACATCAGGACGACCAAGTGTACAAGATGTCCGTTTTTCTCAACGTCTTGCTGGTCCACTTGAAGAACTTCAACGTTTAACTGTGGAAGATTTTCGTCGTCTTGGGGCTACCCCACAACAAGCCCTTTCTAAAATACAAGACAAAATTGATCTTCTTGCTGAGCAAGGGGAGGAACAACGTATTGCCGCCATTCAGGCTTGGAGAAATGCCCCTTTACATCAAGCTTATGTAGCCATTGCAAAAGGAGCTGTGCTTTCTGGAGCAAATATTTTTACTTATGCTGACGAACAACAAGGACAGAATAGAGAGGTTCTAAAAAAGGAAGAACTTCAAGCCATTATGCAATTGAATGAATTGTTTCGTTATTAAATCGTGTTATGCCAGAACAGTTTGTTGTTCCACAATTTATTGATGCAGAAGACACGATCATGGGGCCTATTACGGCTCGTCAGTTTGTAATTATGATGGTTGTTGTTGTTTTTGAAGGAATCTTTTATAAAATTTTTCCTTTCACTACCTTTCTTATTGTGGGTATTCCACTGTTTCTGTTTGCCATTATTTTAGCGTTTTTCCGAGTGAATGGTATGCCTTTTCATTTTTTTCTTCTTAACATCATGCAAACATTTCGCCGACCTCGTTTGCGTGTATGGAACAAAGAAAAGAGTGATGTTCAATTACGAGAGTATCTTGAAAGAAAAGCAGAAGAAGTTCCTTTGCCTTTTATTCCAAAAACAGCTCCAGGAACTTCTCGTTTACGAGAATTGACGCTTGTTGTAGATACTGGAGGCATTTACAAACCAGATGAAAACGATTCGTAAATAAGCAGTTTTTTGACCTCAACCATGATTTGTTTTTATGGCAAAAGAAAAGAAAAAATTAGCCCCATCTACACAACAACATCTTGATATTGCAGAGATTCGAGATGATCTGGTGATTTTGAAAGATGGAACCGTACGGTCTGTCATGATGGTATCGAGTATTAACTTTGCTTTGAAGTCTGAAGATGAGCAGGAGGCAATTATTCAAGCTTATATTACGTTTTTGAATGGATTAGAACATTCGATTCAAATTGTGATCCATTCACGAAAAATGAACATTGATTCCTATTTAGATTCTCTTCATAAACAGCAAAGAGAAACAGGAAACGATCTTCTTCGTTCTCAGATCGCTGATTATACAGATTTCGTATCAGAACTTGTGGAAATGGGAGAGATTATGCAAAAACGATTCTACATGATCGTGCCTTATGATCCATTAAGTAATAAACGTAAAGGTTTTTTTGCTCGTGTGCGTGATGTTCTTTCTCCAACTTCTGCAGCTAAGCTTAATCAAAAACAAATTTTAGAACGTCAAGAACAGCTTACACGCAGAACAGAGATTCTTTCTGGACAACTCGCAAGCATGGGACTCAACACTGTACGTTTAGATACACAAGGCCTGATTGAATTATATTTCACGGTTTATAATCCAGATATTTTTGGAAAAGAAAAATTAGCGGATCTGACAAAGGTTCGTTATGAAGAATAGCGTGTATGCCTATTGAAATTGGAAAAATACAAAAAGAAGAAAGGCCCGTTGCGCCAGCAAAACCAAGAGTCCTTACAGAAGAAGAAAAACGATTAGCTACAGAAAAACAAACTTTGGAAGAAGAGCGCATTTATCGACGTGGGGTTGTGACGGTAAAGGATATTATTGCTCCTTCTTCTTTTGAGGTTAGCGCAAACTGTTTGAAACTTTCTGGAGTTTATACGCGAACGATTTTTGTGATCACCTATCCGCGCCACATTGGTCTTGGATGGAGCGCGCCAATTATCAATTTGAATTTGACGTTTGATATTGGCATGTTCTTTTATCCAATCAAAGCTGATGTGATTTTGAAGCAACTCCAAAAGAAAGTCGGTATTTTAGAAGCAGGAATCATGATACAAGCAGAAAAAGGAGCAGCTCGCGATCCAAAGAAAGAAACCGCATTGCGTGATGCAGAAGCTTTACGTGATGCACTTACACAAGGAATTGAACACTTTTTCCAGTTTGCGTTTTACATTACGATTTATGCAAAAGATGTTGAGGAACTTGATCGTAATACTGAAGAGATAGAATCCTTACTTGGAAGTAAAATCATTTACACCAAAGCGGGATTCTATCAATCAGAGCAAGGGTTCAATTCAACCATCCCTCTTGCCAATGATGAACTCATGGTGAGTTATAACATGAATACCTCTCCAATTGCGGCATCTTTTCCATTCATTAGCGCGGATCTAACTTCAGATAACGGGATTTTATACGGTATTAATCGTCACAATAACTCCTTGATTTTGTTTGATCGATTCAGTTTGCAAAATGCCAATGCTGTAGTATTCGCTACCTCTGGAGCAGGAAAATCGTATGCAATCAAACTAGAGATTCTTCGTTCCTTAATGATGGGAGTAGATGTGATCGCGATTGATCCGGAAATGGAATATAAGCATCTTTCTGATGCGGTTGGGGGAACATATGTCAGTATTTCTCTTGCTTCAGAAGCAAAAGTGAATCCTTTTGATCTTCCTCGAGCAAAAGGAGAAGAGACCCAAGTGGATGATATTATTCGTAGTGCGGTTATTACGATTAAAGGATTGCTTCGCATCATGATTGGAAAACCTTTGGGAGAAAAAGGTATTGTCGGGTTTACTCCTGAAGAAGATTCTTTACTTGATCGTGCTTTGATCGAGACCTATGCCAAGAAAGACATCACCGCAGAAACAAAAGATTTAACTACGATTGATCCTCCAATTTTGCAAGATTTTCAAGATGTTTTGGAAGGAATGGAAGGGGCCATGGATTTAGTTGAACGACTTAAGAAATATACGGAAGGAACTTTTTCAGGATTGCTTAATTCTCCAACAACCGTAGAGATGAATAATCAGCTTGTTGTTTATTCTGTGCGCGATTTGGAAGATGAACTTCGACCCGTGGCCATTTACAACATCATTACTTACATTTGGAACGTCGTGCGTTCAGAAAGTAAGAAGCGTATTTTGGTGATTGATGAGGCTTGGTGGCTCATGCAACATGAAGATTCTGCAAAGTTTATTTTTGCGCTTGTAAAACGCGCACGAAAATATTTCTTAGGAGTGACGACCATTACTCAAGATGTAAACGATTTTCTTCTATCTCCGTATGGTCAGGCTATTGTGACCAACTCTGCTATTCAACTTCTTCTCAAACAATCTCCTGCCTCTATTGACCTTATTCAAAAAACGTTTCAGTTAACAGATGGAGAAAAGTATTTGTTATTGGAGTCTGGAGTTGGAGAGGGGATTTTCTTTGCAGGACAAAAACATGCGGCCGTAAAAATTGTTGCGTCCTATACGGAAGATCAAATTGTGACAACCAATCCTCAACAATTGTTAGAAATTGAACAGGCCAAAAAAGAATTTGATGCGCAATTTCATTCAGAAGAATCTGCGAGTGAAAAAGAAAGCACAGAAGAAGCCTCTCAAGCTGTCCCACAAGAAGTCTTTGATATGGAAGCAGACGCACGTGAACTACAAAAACAAAAAGAGGCTCAAGCAGCCGCGCAAAAAGTCCTAGATCAAGAAACCCATCTCCCTTCTCAAATGTAACGGAATATATGATGTCACTTTCACTACGCACAAAAAGACTTCTCATTTTCTTGGCTATTTTGATTATTGCCATTTTGTTATCGCTTTTTATTATTTCTACATTTCCTAAGCAAGAAAAATCCACAGAAATAAAACAAGAGGAAACCATTATTCAACAACCGGTTGTTCAAGAAAGCGAAGAGGAGCACATACAAAGAGAACAACAATTAGTTAGCGAATCAGCAGTGCGTTCTTTGTCTGATACATTTACAGAACGGTATGGGAGTTATTCTACAGAATCTGATTTTGCGAATTTGAGAGATGTTCTTGTCCTTATGACTGATCGTTTTGCTGCGGATACACAAAACTATTTAGATTCTGCAAAAAGTTCTGATGATTATTATGCCGTCACAACACAAGTACTCAATGTAAAGATTTTAGATTTTGATGAAGAAGCAAAAACAGCAACAACCTCTGTGTCTACACAACGTCAAGAATCTCGAGGGACCATTCAGGATATGAGTGTTATTTATCAGACACTTTTTCTCGAGTTGATTTGGGAACAGGGAATGTGGAAAGTAGATGTTGCAGAGTGGCAATAAGGGGTATGGATTTTTGGCAAAAGATGTTGTTTCCTCACTTTTGTTTACGTTGTAAAGCAGAAGGAACTCTTTGGTGTCAATCTTGCCAAGAAACGTATTGTCCTGAACCTCCAAAGCCTGCTTGTCCTTTTTGTCATGCTCTTGGTTCGGACAGAACCTGTGATCACTGTCAAAAAGAAACAGCTCTTGATGGCTTATCTGCTTTTTCTGTGTATGGAGACCCAGTCGTGAGAGAGGCTATTCAGCAATGGAAATATATTGGAGATAAAACAGCTTTTGCGGTTTTACAAACATGGATGACTTCAAAAAAAATGCGTTTGCAAATTCCTCTTTCCGCAACAGCTGTCATACCTATTCCTCTTCACATACGTCGAAAACGGTTTCGTGGTTTTGATCAGGCTCAGCTTTTTGGTGATTTTTTTGCAAAACAGATTGGGGTTCCTTGCCTTCCACTTTTGAAAAGAATAAAGAGGCATGCACCTCAAGCCATGCGAGCACAAGAGAAACGTTCTTTTAAAGATTTAGAAGGGATTTTTTTCACAGAATTACCTGTACCAGATGTCGTTCTTCTTTGTGATGATGTGTTTACTTCAGGGGCAACCATGAATGCTGCAGCACAGTGTCTCAAAGAGCATGGGGCAAAAGTAGTATGGGGAGTTGTTCTTGCTAAAGGGGGGTAGAGAATAAAATATCTGCATTTCCTTAAAAAATAACAAATAAGTTGATTTTTTTAGGAAGATCACGTATTCTTTTCACGCACATTTCAGAGACTGGAGAGGTACCCAAGTGGTTGCCTGCCCGGTCGAATGACCGGGAAGGGGACCCCAGTCAGACGACTGGGCAAGGGTTTGCTAAACCGTTAGATCGGTTTTTAGCCGGTGCGGGGGTTCGCCCAGATAGACATCTGGGCGCCCGGTCGAATGACCGGGCGAATCCAAGTAACGATATGACATATACCTATTTTCTTTTAATGGGAAATAACATGGTCTATACAGGCCTGACCAATGATTTAAAAAGACGATTTTCTGAACATCAAGCTGGAAAGGTAAAATCGACAAAACATCGTCTTCCTGTAAAGTTGATTGGGTATGAGGCTTATTCTTTGCAAAGTGATGCACAAAGAAGAGAACGTTTTTTGAAAACATCAGAGGGTCGAGCATTGTTTCGTAAACAATACAGAGATATCCTTAAAAAAAATTGGAGAGGTACCCAAGTGGTTGCCTGCCCGGTCGAATGACCGGGAAGGGGACCCCAGTCAGACGACTGGGCAAGGGTTTGCTAAACCGTTAGATCGGTTTTTAGCCGGTGCGGGGGTTCGCCCAGATAGACATCTGGGCGCCCGGTCGAATGACCGGGCGAATCCAAGTAACGATATGACATATACCTATTTTCTTTTAATGGGAAATAACATGGTCTATACAGGCCTGACCAATGATTTAAAAAGACGATTTTCTGAACATCAAGCTGGAAAGGTAAAATCGACAAAACATCGTCTTCCTGTAAAGTTGATTGGGTATGAGGCTTATTCTTTGCAAAGTGATGCACAAAGAAGAGAACGTTTTTTGAAAACATCAGAGGGTCGAGCATTGTTTCGTAAACAATACAGAGATATCCTTAAAAAAAATTGGAGAGGTACCCAAGTGGTTGAAGGGGACGGTTTGCTAAACCGTTAGATCGGTTTTTAGCCGGTGCGGGGGTTCGAATCCCCCCCTCTCCGCCAGTTTTTTCAAAAGCGTTTAAAGTAGAGTGAATGAATGATCTAAAATAAATGAATGTTCTCCTATGGAGAGGTGGTCGAGCGGTTCATGGCACCGGTCTTGAAAACCGGCAGGGCGAATAACCCTCGAGGGTTCGAATCCCTCCCTCTCCGCCATCCCTTGTTGTTGAATGAATCATTGAACAAAAAGGGATGGCGACAAACCGAAGGTTTGCCGTATTCTGACATTATTTTCTTATCTAAGCCTTTGTTTTATGGAGGAACAATATTACCAAGAAGATCAAGAGAAGATGCCTTCTCTGTATGGAGAAGGATTGATTTCTTGGCACGTAGACGAATATCCAAAGCATCAGCGATCACGCGCATGGTTCATTGTGATGTCTATTCTCGGCATTGCTTTGATCATTTATGCGATGGCGACGGCTAATTTCCTTTTTGCAGTTATTATTTTGATGATTGGCATCATCACTCTCGTTTCCTTATATAAAGAACCAGATCAAGTCGATGTGATCATTACCAATACAGGAATTATTGTAGGAGATGCGTATTATGAATATCGAGCCATTAGAGATTTCTCGATTGTGTATGAACCTCCACAAGTAAAAAATCTTTATGTGGATTTTCACACGAGTTGGAGACCTTTGCTTTCCGTCCCTCTTGGAGACACAGATCCAAATATTGTGCGTGAACATTTGTTAAATTTTTGTTTAGAAAATCTTGAACGAGCAGATGAAACCTTGACAGACGTCATCCGCCGGCTGTATAAGGTGTAGAGTTATTGAATGGCGAGCATTGGAGTGAAACGTATACAGATCTACGTTGAACGAAACATATAGCCATGAGACGAGAGATTGCTTATTTTAGAAGTTTTTTCTATGCGCCCGTAGCTCAGTTGGATAGAGCATCAGTTTGCGGAACTGAAGGCCGCACGTTCAAGTCGTGCCGGGCGCACCACATAAAAACACCAGTTCATCTGGTGTTTTTATGTTGTAAAAGAAAACACAAATCTTACTTTCGTGCAAAAAAGGCTTATTTCCATTAAGATAAAGCCATATGGGGATTCATCTCTCAGACACGGTTTCTCTGCTCCCTGGTATTGGGGCAAAGGCACGTATAGATTTTAAAAATCTTGGCATTCTTTCTGTGCGAGACCTTTTGTTCTACATGCCGTTTCGTTTTGATGATTTTTCTTTGAAAAAATCCATTCAAGATCTTTCTGTAGGAGAGACTGTCACTATTGATGTAACGATTTGTTCCATCAAATCGCGTAAATCTTTTAAACGAAAAAAGCTGACGATTACGGAAGCAATAGTAGAAGATGAAACCGGTGAGATAACGGTGACATGGTTCAATCAACCTTATCTTGAAAAAACATTAAAGCCCGGTAGAGAAGTTTCTCTTGCAGGCAGGATAGATGATCGCGATGGTCTTTCGCTGACAAACCCTGTGTATGAACCAAAAGGGAAGAGAGTTCAAACCGGTCGGATTATTCCTGTGTATGGGCTAACAGGATCACTGACCATGCGTCGGATTCGTGAGGCCATGCTTGTTGCCTTAGGAACGGTTGAAGAATTGATCGATTGGGTTCCTTCTTCCTTACGAGAGAGTGAAGCCTATCCATCTCTTACTCAAGCCATCAGGGAGATCCATTTTCCAGAATCACCAGAATCTTTGCAGATGGCCATTAAACGTCTCAAGTTTGATGAACTTTTTCTTCATCAACTTCTTTTTGCTCAAGTGCGCAAGCAGCGAGAGAAAACATCAGCTCATGTGATACCCATTGATGAACCTTTTCTAAAAACTTTGGTTTCTTCTCTTCCTTTCGTTCTTACCAACGCACAAAAAAGAGCGGCTTGGGAAATGTTGCAGGATCTTGCAAAGCCGACCCCAATGAATCGTTTGTTAGAAGGGGATGTTGGGTCTGGAAAAACCGTGGTGGCTGCGATTGCGATTGAACAGGTGTTGCGACACAACTTTCTCACGGTCTATTTAGCTCCAACAGAAATCCTCGCTTCTCAACAGCAAGAGGCACTGGGTTTCTTCCTTGATCAGTCAATTGGATTACTTTCACGAGGACATTGTAAGATTGGGCAAGAGTCAGTGAAGCGTGAGGAATTGTTTGAAGCGATCGAATCAGGAAAAGTGAAGTGTGTTGTTGGAACACATGCGTTGTTGCAGGAGAGCGTTCCTCTTCAAAAAGTTGCACTCATCATTATCGACGAACAACATCGCTTTGGGGTTGAGCAACGTCATGCCCTTCTAGAAACAGGGGATCGGCAAGCACCACATCTTTTGTCCATGACTGCCACGCCGATTCCGCGATCACTCTCGCTTACTCTATACGGTGATCTTAATCTTTCCATTCTCGACGAGATGCCAAAAGGAAGGAAACCGATTGCAACAGCACTTGTTCCAGAGTCACAACGATCCGGAATGTGGGCGCATATTAAGACACAGATTCAAGCAGGGGAGCAGGTTTTTGTGGTGTGTCCGCTTATTGATCCTTCTGATCGTCTGGGGGTGAAATCTGTGACTGAGGTGGCAAAAGAACTGTCACAATCCGAACTCAAAGGTGTGCGTCTTGCTGTACTTCATGGAAAAATGAAAGCAGAAGAGAAGACAAGAACCATTCAACAATTTCGTGATCAAGAGATTGATGTTCTTGTTGCTACCACAGTTGTAGAAGTTGGGGTTGATATTCCGCATGCCACGGTGATGGTCATCATCGGAGCGGAACGATTCGGGCTCGCACAACTACATCAACTACGCGGTCGTGTTGGGCGATCAGATCAACAGTCCTATTGTTACCTTTTGCCAGAAACACTATCCGATCAAAGTCGATCAAGATTACAAGCAATGGTTGAAACAACAAATGGTTTTGTGCTTTCAGAAAAAGATTTGAAATTGCGTGGCCCAGGAAATGTGTTTGGAAATAGTCAATCAGGATTTCCTGATTTTCAACTCGCTACTCCAGCAGATGTAGAGATAATGAAAAAAGCCCGTGATTGGGCTTTGAAATTGCTTGAGAGTGATCCAGAGTTTGTAGAACATCCGCTCATTAAACAACGTGTCGAACAAACATTTGAAAACGTTCATTTGGAATGAATGATTGAGAAACAGTGATTATAATTCTTTTAGACTACTGATCATTTTTAGTTCAATCCCTACAGTTTTTGGGATTTTTTTTGATGGAATATAAGCTTGTGTCATTCCCATTCGTTTTGCTTCTTCGAGTCGTCGTTCAAGCAGGGGAACAGATCTCACTTCTCCGCCAAGTCCAACTTCTCCTAGATAGAGGGAAGTCGCTGGGCTGATGGTTCCTTTGACAGCACTTACAATCGCTCCACAAATAGCAAGATCAACTGCAGGTTCTTCCAAAGAAAGACCCCCAATCACATTCACATAAATATCTTGATCGCCAAGTTTAATTCCTGCACGTTTAGACAAGATGGCAATCAACATTTGTAATCGATTTTGTTCAAACCCAGAAGCGCGACGCACAGGCATGCCATAGGAAGTTTTTTCCACAAGAGCTTGAACTTCTACCAGAAAAACTCGGGATCCTTCAATCGTTGCGGTAATCACAGATCCAGGAGTGTTTGCTCTTTCTTTAAGAAAACATTCAGAAGGATTGAGTACAGGAATCAATCCTGTGGAAGTCATTTCGAACACCCCAATTTCATCTGTGCTGCCAAAACGATTTTTTTTGCATCGAAAAAGACGATAGGCATGAACAGGATCACCTTCGAGCGAGAGAACGGCATCAACCAAATGTTCCAAGGTTTTCGGGCCTGCAACACTTCCATCTTTAGTGACTTGTCCGACCAGTAAAATAGAAATACCTGTTCGTTTGGCTAAATCTAAAAGTAAGGAAGTCGCATAGCGGACAAGAGTTGGTGTTCCTGGAGGACTTTCAATTTCAGAAGAAGAAAGCGTTTGTATGGAATCAATGACCACAAGTGCAGGGTGTTCTTTTTCAATTGTGGCAATGAGTGTTTCAACAGGAAAAGGTTCAATAATGTTGATAAATTCTGGAGATTGTTTCAGGCGAGCAAAACGAGAAGAAAGTTGAGAAGGGGATTCTTCTCCAGAAACATAAAGCACAGAATTTGTTTTTGAAGAAAGATGACCAGCAAGCGCAGCGACAAGTGTAGATTTTCCAATTCCTGGCTCACCAGCAATAAGGACTAAACTTCCTTTCACAATTCCTCCACCAAAAACTCGATCAATTTCTTCAATTCCTGTTGAGAAGCGTTCGTGTTCTTCTTGTTTTGTTTGTTCAGAAAGCGGGGTGCTTTTTTGAGCAACAGCCTTTTTCTTTGGAAGATGTTTTGCTTGTGGAGCTTTTCCTCCTTCTTCAGAAATCGTTCCCCAACTTCCACATTCTGTACACCTTCCCGACCATTTCAAAGATTGGGCATCACATTTTGAACAGATAAACATAGAACTTTAGTGAGCACCTCTACATGAAGTAGACATTTGTGGTTTTTCAAAGTGCCATGGTTCTGTGGCAAGCACACAAAATCCTTCGGCCTGCATAGCAGAGATGAGAGTTTTTTGACAGTCATTTTCAAAACACGCTGTGAGATCAGAAAGACAGGTTTTTTGATCAATACATTGAACAGCTGTTCCATTCACTTCATGAGAAGCCCAAATGTCAACCGCATGACCAGTGGTATGAGGACAATTTTTTGGATCATTATCTTTCAAAATACACGTTTGTGGGCGATTTTCTTTTGGATCGCAGGTTGCAGAACCAGCTGGATTTTTACAATTTTGTGCAATCAAAGCGAGCTGTTTTTGCATGGAACGCACCCCAGAAGTAATAATCATGCCATAGCCACTTGTTTGAATAGTCTTTGCAGCATTTTCTAGACTTGTCACCATATCATCTGCCACTTGTTGACCATTCAAAATTAAGATATTTCCCGCGGTAGGTGCGCCAAGAGCCGTATAAAGTGTGCCATTCACAGAATCTTGCGTAGATTCTCCATAAGGCAAGAGAGGCGTTTCCGTGATATCTGTAATAGTGAGCGCTCGAAAAAGTGTTAATTCTGGATTAGTAATTTCTAAGATTGTTACGACACTCATGAGTAAAATAAGTCCAATGACCGCATTGCGGATTCCTGTCATGGCTTTTGAAGTATTTCCTCCAGTTCCGCTTATGATGTATTGCACCCCACGCACCATGATCATGACAATAGCAATCAGAATCATGGTCCCAATAAGCCATTGATAAAGGCTTGAAATATAATCACCAAGGAATCCAATCGTGATTGTACTCCCTGTTTTTGTAATAGGAGAAAAAGCAAAATCACTACGAAAAGGAACAGAAAGCTCTGGAATTAAATAAGAAACAATCTCTTCACTTGTTTCAGTAACGACAGTTGATGGATCAACATATTTCGCACAATGCTCTGCATAGATAGAAATAGTTTCTTCATGTCTTGAATACATGTAAGAAGCATACATTTCACCAAATTGAGAAGAACAAAAATTTTCACAATTAACTTCAACGGCAATATAATAGGATTTACAGTAAGGAGCTTCATCGAAATTGAGGTCTGGATTATACCAACAAAAACAATTATTATCTTCAGCAAAAGCAGGAAAAGCAAAAGAGAGAAGTGAAATGCAGAAAAGGAAACAAAGGAAAATGCGTTTGCCCATACATTAGTGTTGAGTCAATGATTGTTGTACAACCGTTAAAAGGTCTTGTGTAGAAATAGCTCCAACATGGGATTCTCCATTCAGAAACAGGGTCGGAGCCGCAATTAGATTTAATCCTAATCCTTCCTCATAATCACGCGTGACAATAGCGAGAGTATCCTGGGTTGCATAACAAGAAGTGAAACGTTCACTATCCATTCCAAGATCTGTGGCAATTTGAAGGAATTGATCTTCAGAAAGATAACTTTGTCTTGTAAAAAGGGCATCATGATATTCCCAGAAGCGATTTTGTTTTTGTGCACAATGAGCGGCAATAGCAGCGGCTGTGGCAATACCATCCATGGATTCTTGTGGCATATCTTTCCAAACAATTCGCACAGAATCAGGATAAGCAGAAAGCACAATATCGAGAGAGTTTGCAAGTTGTTTACAAGCTGTACAATCAAAATCTGAAAATACAATAAAAGTCACAGTGGCCTCTTCCGCACCTTTTGAAGGATTTACAAAAGTTACCGTGGGTTGCTCAATGGCTTCAACTTCGGTTTGTTCAAAATACATTTCTAGGTTGATCGGGCGAGATTGATAGAAAAAAATAATCACAACCAGAAATGCTAAACCGCCGATAACTAGGAAAGAGAGCCAAAGATGTTTCATAAAAAGGAGGGGAAAGACTATCGCAAGCGAATGAATTCTAATTGTCCTGTGAGTCCATTGTTGTAGTACAAGAGGGAAGAATCTGCACTCACCATTGGGTTATTAATCACGGTATTAGTCGCAGGAATCGCAATTAAACTTGTTTGTCCTGTTGAAAGATTAATTTTATAAAGATTGTCTGGAATGTTTTTTGCAAGCTCTCGCTGAAGTCCGACATTTGCAGAAAGAGATTGAGGAACACTGCAATAAATTTCTGTGGAAGAAGCAAAAGTACATTTATCTATCCAGGTGCGAAGTCCTAAACTACGACGATTTTCTCCCATGTTGGATGAAGTCGCATCCACTATCCAAAGGAGAGGTTCATAATTGCTATATTCTCCTGACACAGAATAAAGCAATTGTTTTCCGTTTGGTGACCAAAGCGAAGCAAAACCAAATCCTTCAACCGTTAATCCTTTGAAATTTTCTCCCTCTTTTCCTACGGGCAAAATAATTTGTCGATCAAAACTTCCTGTGAGTTGTTGTGAAGTATCTGCAAAAGCAATCACTTGATCGTTTGGAGACCAATTGATATCCACTTTCTCTCCATTCTCACCCAATGCTTCAATAGCTTCTACATTTGTTCCATTTGCATTGGTGATTACAAGCCAGCGGTTATCTGGATCTATTCCCATGCTTTTTGCCGCGATTTCATCAGTTACAGGAGAAAATTGGAAATCCTCCCAATGGGAGGGAAGTGTGACTTGTTGTTCGGTGGTGAAGTCATACACGATATTTGTTCCATCCGGGAATTCAATCACGGCCTTATCTGATTCCATATTCCAATCAACAGATTCCGCCTCTGGAAATTGATGGGAAGAAAGCAATACAACATTTCCATCTTCATCGATTGTGTAAAATTTTCCATCTTCAGGATTATAAAAGTTTATGCCTTTTTTTGTTTGATCAAGCGAAGCGTAAGACACTGCAGAAGTAGTGAGAACAGTTGTTTCTGTTAAACCTCCACGAGCAATTGGTTCAGCTTCGACTAATCCTGAAGTGGTTGTTTCTGTTGGTGTGATCGTTGTTGGGGTGCCAGTTCCCGAACTTGGAAGAGTGACCACAGGGATTTCTTCTTGTTCTTCAACAAAAAGAGGTTCAACAAGCGGTCGAAAGAAAAGGAAATAAAGGACCGTCCCAATCGCAAGGACAGAAATAAGAAAAGAAACAATCACAAGGATTCGTTTCGTTCGCAGGGTGATCATCATAGAGCAAAGATAAGAAACAGAAAGAGAGTTTTTACTTCAAAACTAACTATATTGTACCAAGGATCTGTCCGAACAGTAAGGGAATTTCTGTTGGATTATTCCAAAGATAGGTGAGCATAAAGAAAAAGAGAATCAAACCCATCAAAGCAAAGAAAATAAGAAGAACAAGAAAAATATCTGCAGCAAGAAGAGCTATATAAAGCCATTCATTTGGAAGAGGAATCGGAAGAGGCTCCCAAGAAAGAGGAGAAATGAGTTTACTTTTTCCTTTTGTCCAAAAGGATCCGTAAAACATTTGAACATTTAACCATGCAAACGTAAAAATATAGATAAAAAAGTCTACAAGAAAAGCAACGCCTTCTGTGCCGATATTCAAAGCACTTGTAATCAGATTTACAACATAAACAGCGCCACGTTTTATTGCTGCTTCCGCAGTCTTTTTCACAGAAGCTCTTAATTCCTCTTCTGCTTTGTCTTTTGCAGAATCAAGAGCCCCACGTCTTTGCACAATACGATTTTTTGCTTGTTCTGTTCGTAGTTGGTTTACTCTTTGAATTACAGAGTCTTCTTGTCTTTGTTCTGGCGATGGTTGAGATGTTTCTGAAGGAAGTTGAACTCCTGCCGGGAGATTTGGAATTTGTTGTTCTTGTTGTTCTTCCATTTCTTCCGTCGTCGCTTTTTCTGATTGAGTACCAATACGAACAGGTGTATTGGCAGATATTCCTTCCAATGTTTTTGCGCGATTGTATTTTGAAGCGCGTCTTGCTCCTGCAGCAAATCTAATTTGCGCAGCTACCATGACTGCGGCTTTTTTTCGTGCTGCATTCTCGTAAAGAGTTGCTCGGCGTTGCGCTTCAATGGGGGTAACCTCCTTTGCCATAGAAAAGATTAGGGACGAGTCTGTACCACAGAGAGTGTTTTTCCGCGTAGTTTAATGGTAAAACTTCGTCCGGTATTTTTGAGAATGCGTTCTGCTATTGCATGCTCTATATGCGTTTGGATTTGCCTTCGAACATCACGTGCTCCATACAAAGGATTTGCCTGTTTGCAAATGAAAGTTGCAATTTCTTTTTGAATAGTAATATGAACGTTTTGTGTTTTTAATCGAGAAACGAGTTCCTCTAATTGTTTTTGGGCAATCTGCTCAAGGACTTCACGGGTGAGAGGTTTGAAAAGGCACAGATGATCAACACGATTGATCAGTTCTGGACGAAACCGTTCTTCAAGTTCTTTTCGAAGATCCGCAAGAAGAAGTTGTTGTTCTGCAGTTTGATCATGAACAAAACCCATACCAGCACGTTGGAAACGTTCCAATCCTACATTTGATGTGAGAACAACGATGGCATTGCGGAAATTAACCGTTCTTCCAGTGGCATCTGTAATTTCTCCTTCTTCTAAGATTTGAAGCAAAATATTTTGCACATCGGGATGAGCTTTTTCAAGTTCATCAAAAAGAACCACAGAGTGTGGATGTTGTTTGATTTGATCTGTTAATTTTGCTCGGTCTTGATATCCCACGTACCCAGCAGGTGCTCCAAGAAGTTTTGAAAGGGAGAATCCTTCTGCGTATTCAGACATGTCTAAACGAACCAAAGATTTTTTTTCTTGAAAAAGGGTTTGAGAAATGACTTTTGCCATTTCTGTTTTTCCTACCCCTGAAGGGCCTAAGAAAAGGAAAGAAGCAAGAGGACGATTTGGTTCACTAAGTCCGCTTTTTGCACGACGCAAGGCTTGTGCAATTAATGAGACAGCAGAAGGTTGTCCTAAAATAGATCGGCAGAGTTCTTCTTCCAGGTGCTCAAAACCTTCTTGCTCTGAAAGAATATCTTTTAGTGGGATTCCTGTAATGCGAGAAACGACACGAGCAATATCTTGTTTCGTTATCGTGTAATCGATTACAGGCGAAGTTGCAGGAGAACAGTTTTGAAGAGACATCGCAAGATGATCCTCTTCCTTTTTTAGGAGAAGAGCTTCATCAAATTGTTCAGACAGAACGGCTTGTTTTTTTGCTTCTTGTGTTTCTTGAAGTTGTCGTTTCAAAAGATAGTGGTGTTCTGTTTGAGGATTTATTTCTGTTTGAGAAACACGAACACACGCAAGCGCTTCATCTAAAAGATCCAGGGCTTTATCTGGGAGTTGATTATGTTGAATATAACGTTCAGAAAAGGAAACAGCAGAATCAATTGCTTCTGAAGAGATACGAACTCCATGATAGGATTCATAATAGGGAGCCACACCTTTCAGGATTTCACGTGTTTTTTGGCTATCTGGTTCCTTAATCAGAACGGATTGAAAACGGCGTTCAAGAGCGCGATCCGTTTCAATAAATTTTTTGTACTCTGCAAGCGTGGTGGCGCCGATACAGTGTATTTCACCGCGTGCAAGAGCAGGTTTCAAAATGCTTGCAGCATCCATAGAACCTGATGCAGATCCAGCACCCACCAGAGCATGAATTTCATCAATAAAGAGAATGACATCTGGGTCTTCTTGAACTTCTTCAATAATTTGTTTAAGACGCGCTTCAAATTCACCACGGTACATAGTGCCTGCAACCACATGAGCGAGATCTAGAGCAATCAAATGTTTGTGTTGTAATGGAGCAGGAACTTTCTGTTCTGCAATACGTTTTGCCAATCCTTCTACAATGGCTGTTTTTCCTACCCCAGGTTCTCCAATTAAGAGAGGATTATTTTTTGTTCGTCGACAAAGAATCTCCATAAGTCGTTGAATTTCTTCTTCACGTCCAATCACTGGATCAATTTTTTTATGAAATTCTTCACTGGTCAAATCCCTTCCGAAATATTCTAACGCCGAAGTTTTTTTCTCAGGAGATTCTTGAAGGGGAGTTTCCTCAGAATCTTCAGGAGAAAGATGTTCTGTAAGTTTTGGAAAATGAGAGGTCCCATTCAACACAAGAGAAAGTTGATGACGAATGAGAGAAAGGTCAATTTTTTCTTTTTCAAAAAAATGCATGAGGTGAGCCGGATGAATTTGTAAAAGACCTGAAAGGAGATGCTCTGTGCCAACATAAGAATGTCCATGGGCACTGGCTGTAAGCACAGCTTTTTCTACTGCACGTTTTGCTTCCTTGGAAAGTTCTAGTGTTAACTCATTGGAAGGAGTCAGATTTTTTTGTTTTGGAAGAGAAAGCACCAAACGATTCATGAGATTTTTTTTTACTTGTGCTTTTTTGAGTATCTCTGCAGCTACACATCCACTTTCTGTTCCAATAGCCCAAAACAGAACTTCTGGCTGAATACTTTCTTGTCCTTGTTCTACAGCAAATGTGAGCGCTTTTGTAAGAGCATTTTTTAAATGTGTGGAAAATTTTTCAACAATTTCATGTGACATATGAGTGTCCTCCTATTGTTTGTAATCGACGAATCCTTTCTTCTATTGGTGGATGCGTGCTGAATAAGTGTTCGAAACGTTTTGTTACGTGCGGATCAAAGGGGTTGGCAAGAAAGAGATGAGCGGTTGCATGATTTGCGTGTTTAAGAGGAAGATCTTGTGCAGCTATTTTTTGTAGAGCTTGTGCTAATCCATCAGGATAACGTGTCAGTAAAGAGGCAGAAGCATCTGCAAGATATTCTCGCGATCGGCTCACAGCAAATTTAATGAGCTGAGCAAAAAGAGGAGAGAGAATTGCGAGCAGAATCCCGATGAAAAAGAGAATAACTGTTGCTTGTTGAGAATCTTGTGAATTTCCACGCCGAAAAAGAAAAGAATGCAAAAGGACATCAGAAAGAAGAAGTATCGTACCTACAAGAACAACAACAAGCGTCATAATGCGGATATCATAATTTTTTATGTGAGAGAGTTCATGAGCAATCACACCTTCCAATTCTTGTTTACTTAGAATTTGCAAAAGTCCAGTAGTAACCGCAATACTTGCTGTTTCAGGTTTTCTTCCTGTGGCACAAGCATTGGCAGCAGGATCAGTGATGAGATAGATTTTTGGGGTAGGAATTCCGGCTGTAATGGAGAGATTTTCCACAAGACGATAAAGTTCAGGAAGATCTTTTTTTTCAACAAGCTTTGCTCCGGCTGTGGTCAGAGCAACCACATCGCCTTTGAAGTAGCCTATGAGGATGAAGATCGTGGCAAAAATAACAGCGAGAAAGATTCCCGTTTCCGGGGCATTCAGTAAAAGACCAAAAAACCATCCAAGCACCACAATGATAATTGAAAAAATACTGATCAGAAGGATGGTTCTTCTATTATTTTTGGTTATCTCGTCGTACATGTTAAGAGAAATTTACGTGTGGTGTTTCTTGAGCTTCATCAGGAGCATCAAAGAAATCTCGTTTCTGGAATCCGAAAGTGTTTGCGATCAGATTAGTTGGGAAGACCTGAAGTTTGATGTTAAAATCGCGCACTATGCTGTTATAAAAGCGTCGTGCTGCTTGGATTTTATCTTCTGCATCTGTGAGTTCTTGTTGAAGATGAAGGTAATTTCCTACAGCTTGAAGAGAAGGATAATTTTCTGCCACAGCAAAAAGCGATTTGAGTGTTTGTGTTAAAGTGTTTTCTGCTTGGGTGTGATCTTCCATGCTTTTTGCTTGCATCGCTTGAGAGCGCGCCTGCGTGACTTTAGTAAAAACTCCTTCTTCATGCGTTGCATAAGCCTTCACTGTTTGCACAAGATTTGGAATAAGGTCATAACGGCGTTTGAGCTGAACTTCAATATCTGACCAGCCTTCTTCTGCACGATTGCGCGAGCGAATCAGGCTATTGTATGTTAAAATAAGCCAACCAGAGATCGCGAAAAGAATCACGATGCAAACAAGAAGAATTTCCATAAAAAGTATTGGAAAGTAAGTAATTTTCTAATAAAATGGTACGGGATTTCCCCCATTACGTCAATCATATTTATGCAGGTTCCACATCATGTTTTCAAGGCTTATGACATCCGCGGATTATCAAAAGGAGAGATTACACAAGCTTTTGCTTATGCGCTTGGAAAAGCGTATGTCACTTTTCTCACAAAAGAAAATCCTGGAGTGGATTTGCGTGTCGTTGTAGGTCATGATATGCGAGAAACATCTCCTGTTTTGGAAGAATTTTTAATAAAAGGACTAACAGAATGTGGAGCAGATGTTTTTCAAGTCGGACTTGTTTCAACCCCTGCCTATTATTTTAGTGTAGGACATCTTGAGGCTCAGGGAGGGTTGATGGTCACAGCTTCTCATAATCCTGCTCAGTACAATGGATTCAAAGTCGTACGTGCAAAAGCTGTGCCGCTTGGAGGAGAAAGCGGATTTGAACAAATGAGAGATATTATGGAACAAGAAACTTTCCTTGTAACAGAAAAGCAGGGAATAGTGACGCAGATTGAGGCGATTCCTGAAAAAGCCGCGGAAGCAGAAATAACTTATGCTGGGGATGCCCTGATTAAAAAGTTTAAAATAATTGTGGACTCAGGAAATGGTATGGGAGCGCAATACCTTGATGCTTTGTTTGAAAAAATAAACGTTGATGTCACACGGATGTATTGGGATATGGATGGAACCTTTCCCAATCATGAATCCAATCCCATGAAAGAAGAAACACTTATTGAGATGAAGAAACGTCTTATAGAAGAACAGGCTGATCTTGGAATTGCCACAGATGGGGATGGAGATCGCATTTTCTTTATCGATAACACGGGGAAGACAGTAGAGCCTGCGATTATTCGCGGAATGTTGGCTCAAGTAATGTTACGACGATTTCCTGGATCAACCATTTGTTATGATGTCCGTCCAGGGAAGATCACTAAAGATCTCATTGAGGAAGCTGGAGGAAAGCCTTCACTCACAAAAGTTGGACATTCACTTATCAAAGCTCAAATGCGTGAAGTGGGAGCTATGTTTGGAGGAGAATCTTCCGGACATTTCTTTTATCGTTATCCAACAGGGATTTATGAAGGACCTGTCACAGCAATCATACAAATTTTACAAGAGCTTACTGCGAGCGGAAAAACATTTTCAGAATTGACAGCCCCTTATTATCGATATTTTCATTCTGGAGAAATTAATTATGTTGTTGAAGATAAAGAAGCAACACTTGCAAGAATTCGTGTAGCTTACGCAGATGCAGATCTCATGGAGTTAGATGGTCTTACTGTGACTTACCCTACCTATTGGTTTAATGTTCGTCCTTCCAATACAGAATCACTTCTCCGTTTTACTCTTGAAGCTGTGGATCAAGCCACAATGGAACAACAACGCGACGAAGTGATCCATCTTATTCAATCTGCTTCTTAATATTTTTCTATGTCCGTTATCACTGATTCATCAAAAATTGACCACTTGCTTTTCAGAGGGATCGAAGCTGTCTATCCATCAAAAGATTTTTTGGAAGCACGTTTAAAAGAAGGAAAACAACTGACGCTTTATTTAGGAATGGATCCAACAGGTCCTAATCTTCATATGGGACACGCGATTGTGCTTCGAAAAATGCGAGAGTTTCAAGATCTTGGACACAAACTGATTATTCTCATTGGAGATTTCACGGGCATGATCGGGGATCCTACTGATAAATCTGCTACGCGCGTTGGTCTGACTCGGGAGCAAGTGCTAGAGAACGCGACGAATTACAAAGAACAAGCAAGCAAGCTTGTTTCGTTTGAAGGAGAGAATGCTGCAGAACTCAAATATAACAGTGAATGGCTTGAAAAAATGAATTTTGCAGATATTGTGGAGCTGGCTTCACACTTTACTGTGCAACAACTTTTGGAGCGTGACATGTTTGAGAAACGAATGGAAGAAGGAAAACCCATTCATCTGCATGAGTTTCTTTATCCGCTTATGCAAGGATATGACTGTGTGGTGATGGATGTGGATGGAGAGATTGGAGGCAATGATCAAACCTTTAATATGCTTGCAGGTCGTTCACTCATGAAAAGTCTGAAGAACAAGGAAAAGTTTGTAGTAACCATGAAATTACTTGTTGATCCAACAGGTAAGAAGATGGGAAAGAGCGAGGGGAATATGATAACGCTTGCGGATTCTCCAGATGAGATGTTTGGAAAAGTAATGAGTTGGACGGATGAAATGATCGTATCAGGATTTGAGCTTTGTACTTTGGTTAGCGATGAAGAGGTAAAAGCCATTGCAAACGAATTAGAAGAAGGAATAAATCCTCGCGATGTAAAGGCACGACTTGCACGAGAAATTATCAAGATTTATCACAGTGTTGAGGAAGCACAAATGGCATCAGACCGTTTTGATCAAATGTTTAAGGAAAAACAAACTCCACACGAAATGCCAGAGTTTCGAATTGAACAAGAAACAAACATTGTGGATATTTTAGTTGCTTCAGGTTTAGTGAGTTCTAAGTCTGAAGCCCGTCGCGCGATTGAAGGAAAGGGGGTAAAAGTGAATGAACAAGTTGTTGACTCTCTTGAGACCATGATTGTTCCAACAAAAGAAGGAATTGTTTTGCAAAAAGGTAAACGACATTTTGTAAAGATTGTAAAAAAGTAGGGCAAAGCCTCTGTACCTTGCCGGCATTTCTATGTCAGAATTCCTTCAACACACAGAAATTTTTCACACCGCACCCACACAAGAAATAACTCATGGGCCGTCTTTAGAAAATGCGGAAATGTATCATCTTCCTGGTGATCCAACATTAACAGAAAAAGATTTAGAGAGGTATCAAAAAGAGAATGAACAAATTGAGAAACGAATGCAGGAAACAAGACTTGATTTGATACGTCGAGTATTTGAGAGTGGAAATGAGTTTCACGAGGATTTTCTTGAGGTCATGGAGCAGACTCGCTATCTTCCTGAGCAGGATCGTGTGAAGTTCGTGGAACAAGGACTAAATCAAAATAGTTTTCGTTCTCGTGTGTTAAGTCTTGCACAAATTCCCTATCTTCCTGAGCAGGATCGTATAAGATTTGTGGAGCAAGGGTTATCACATATACAGCAAAACATTATTCGATGCTATGCAATAGGACAAGTTCGCTTTATTCCAGAAGTTCATCGAACAACTTTTGTTATACAAAGCATGAAAGATCCTGATAGTTCAGTACGTATGGTTGTTCTTGAACAGGTTCAATATCTTCCTGAAACAGAGCGCACAAAACTGATTCAAGAAGGGTTTCTTGATGAGAAGAATAGTATTCGAACTCAAGCCGCTAAACAAATTAAGTTTGCTCCTATCGGTGATCGGGTGAGGCTTATTGAGCAATGTCTAGAGCACAAGGATCTTTCTTTAGGTGTTGAAGCGACAAAACAACTCGTTTTTGTTCCAGAAGCTGATCGACTTTCACTTATGGAGAAAAGTTTTCAACATCCTAACCAGAAAGTGTGGCGAGAGGCAGTAAAACAAGTTCAATATCTTTCTGAAGAATTTCGTAAAAGATTTGTTGAACAAGCAATAGATAACGGAGATACGGATACAGGTGTTTGTGCTATTCAACAAGTTCAATTTCTTTCAGAAGTTGATCGAATAGAAAAGATTCAAGAATGTTTGTCATCGTATATTTCAGATATTACTGCAGTAGGAATAGAACAAGTTTTTTGTTTACCAGAAGGAGATCGTACGAAAGTGATTGAACAAGGATTAAATGATTTTAATACAGAAATTTGTATGATTGCTTGTGAACAAATTCAATTTGCTCCTGCTCAAGATCGAAAAAGATTGATAGAAAAAGCATTGAAAAATAGAGACATTTGGGTTCAAGTAAAAGCATTACGTCGAATTCAATATCTTCCAGAGGAAGATCGCACAGCGTTTATTCTTCAGGGTTTAGAAAGTGGAATAAATAGTGTTGAAGAGGAAGCAATGAAACAAATTCAATTTGCTCCTGCTCAAGATCGAGAAGGGCTTATGGAAAAAGCTTTGTCTTCTAGATTGCTCAATAGAACGTGGTATATTCTTGAGCAATTGCATCTGCTTTCCAAAGAAGCTCAAGAACGAATAAAAGAGAGGTTTTTAGAAAAGGATTTAAAAGAATTGGCAAAGCAAGCTGCAACAACCCCACTATATAAAGATGAATCTGATCGTTTTTTTCATAGAAAATTCAGAAAAACAGGAACAGGGATAACACTTTTAGATCGTGTCCCAGGAAAAGAACAGAAGAGTTTGCGTAATCGAGTCATTATTCGACATATTCCTTGGAGTGCTTACGAAACATGGAAACAAGCATACGAAGCCGTAGATGTGTGGAAAGAGTTAGGGTTTGATTATATCCCTATCGAACCCATTGTTGGAGTAAAAGAATCTCACAAACCTTTTATTCTTGATGTTTCTACAAGAGTTTTACAGGGACCATCAATTCATCGTTGGGGAGAATTTTATCGTGAAAATATTGATGAACAGAAGAATCGAATCATGCAAGGGTTAGAAAAAATAGGAATTTCCCATGGTCATCCGCATGAAGGAAATTTTGTTGTCTATTTTGATCGTGATGAGCAGGGGAAGGTTGATATTACTAAGCCTCCACGTGTGTATATGATTGATTTTGATCAAGCAGTGTCTTCGGAGAAAACAGGAGAATCTTCAAGCTCATAAAATTGTTTTTGTAAAAGCCAGCCGTTCGGTTGGTTTTTAATTTTTGAATTTTTTTGAAAAAGAAAACCCGTAGCAGTTGCTACGGGAAGCGCTCTAAGCGCTTGAGAGTGAACTAGGCCTTGTCACCAGCGGGCTGAACGAACTCGAGAATCACACCACCTTCGAGCACATAGTTGTCGTTGACTTCGCTTCCATTCACCCGCGCGCGCATCGAGGTGGTGATGTTCAATGCCTGCGAGAGCTCACGGCGAACCGTTCCAATAGTTTTTCCTGCCAGAGAAAGTTGAGTGGGAGGATGAGAACCACAGGTCACGGTGACCAAGGCATTTTCTTCATCAACAGGATTATTTTCGGGATCAGTGGCCGGAGTCGTCGGTGGCTTGTTTCGAATCCTTCTGGTGGGCGCAGGAGCAGGAGCCGGCTCGACCTGTCGTTTCTGTTGTACCAGGATTGCCTGCACAAGTGCAGGCTTGTCCATGCCATTATCAAATTCATTACCCGTGATCTCTGTGAAGAGCTGACGAAGTTTGAGCAAAGACTTGTTCTGAAGATCTGCTTCGGTGTGAGTAGCCATGCCTTAGGCTCCTTGTGGCTTGGGGGAGGGGGGACGAGGAAAGGGAACAATGCGACCAGTTTTCATATTGAAGTACCATTCCCCAAACAGGGGATGCTCTGCGTACTCTGGATTTGTCACTAGATTCCACAAAACCTGACATATGAGAGTTGAGACCATATCATTGGCAAAAAAGAGCTGAGGTTCAGATTCGGCAGCTTTTTCTTCACAAGACATCTCATGAGGGGATTTGTCCTTAGGATGGGCAATTTCCTCATGCATTTCTGAAAGCGAAGCTGTCCGATTTTGACCTGACCGACGAAGGTACAACTGAACACTTCCATCTGTCAAGTCATTTCCACCACTGAGCAAAGCCACATTCTCCATGGCACTCACGTGTTCATCCACCAAACGTTTGGTTTTGTTATTGTCCACACACAGGAGAATGATCTGTCCTTCCATAAGATAAAAGTCGATATTGTCTGGCGTAAGGAACTCTCCAAATGGCACAAAAGTCACATGGTCAAATTGCCCACTGGCTTCTTGAGCCGTCACTTCAGCCTTGTTCCCAATACGTGGAAAAACTTGACGTTCGGCGTTCTTGTTCTCGTAGGTATCGCCATCAATCAAACAGATCGTAGTTTCATATCCATGAAGAAACTGGCAGAAACGTCCAAGCTTGTAGGCAAGGGCGCTTCCCACGCCTCCAATGCCGATAATAACAATGTTGAGTGGTTTGCGTTTTGTATCATTCATGGCTTTCTCCTATGTGGAAGGAAGGGATCAAAACGAGGTGTTTGCATGAGATCATCTGGAGTTTCAAGGTCAAACCTTTCATACAATGGGAGGTCGTCTCTAGTCTCTGCATCTGACAAAGAAAGCCTAGGAGTCGTGGAAGCAAAAGGAATTGTTGTGACAGAAACATCTTGTCTCACAGGTTGTACCACAGGGTAGGTCTTACGTTTTACACGCGCCAACCATTCCTGAGGGAATGGGTAGTCCGTAATCCTTTTTCCCGGTGGAAGCTGTAGAACCACGCGAGACTCTTTACGATAGTCGGTTGTTTGGACAGGTGGAGGAAGTGGTACGAGAGGTTCAATTTCTCTTACCATATCTCCACTCCTGCAAGTAGAAGGAACTGTTTGTATTGGTCTGAGAAGTGCATTCAATATCTGCTTTGTGAATCCAGATGTCAGATCAGGCGGAGATATGGGGGAAGGATAGACAGGAGTGGTTGCAACACGAGCTTCTCTTCCTTTGGAAAATTTCTTCTTAGGAGGGATAGAGCGCATGTAAGGGATGGAAACTTCCGTCAAGCAAGCTCCTGCAAGGTATTCTGCTACATCCTTTTTGAAAGACTGACCATTCACCATCATAATGAGATCAATTTCAGGAGTGTCACAGGACACCTGGCTGACTACCATATGCAGTCCATCAAGTTGGCTTTCATCATGATGATCCGTTCTACTGTGAAATGCTCCAAAGTTTCCATGACTGTGTGATGTTCCAATTTTGAGCCAACCATCAAACGCAATGTCGTTATCATAATGAACAGATCCATGTGTGACTTCCTGTTCAGGGCAATAGATCATCCATTCATCATTTTCAGGATGATAGAAAAGCAGAACATTGACTTCCGTCTGCATTCGACGATCAATCTCACGAAAGAAGTTCAACATCATTGCAAGTTGTTCAATTGGCAGAAGATTAACTGCAAGGTCGGCATATGCGACAACAGGCTTGAGAAAAGGAATACCTCCTTCACTCACACGACTTAGGGAAGAAATGATCCCAGAATTTTTTCCGATGAAAATTCCATTACAGCCGATTTCATACCAGAAGAGCGCTCCAGCAGGAGGTTTCTCTGTCCCATCAACTTTCAAAAGAATAGGAAAAAGAGGTTTGTTCATAAATACCTTCCTAGTGAGAGGGTTGAGGAAGAGAAGTGAGAACAGATGAGGGACGGATACAAGGATCTGTTGGAGCTTCGTCATCTTCAAGATCTGTAGTTTCTGTCTGCTGAAGAGCAAAGGAAAGCGTGCGTTTAAGCCTGCGTCCTCGAGAGGTCTTATCGACCCATCCTTGACGAATGAGCCAAGGCTCAACCGAGGCTTCAATTTCCGAAGCTTCCATATCCATGGCTGAAGCAAGGGTTGCAAGGCTAGCTGTTCCTCCCTGGCGTTCCAGGGTTTCCAAATAGGTGTGTTCAAACGGCTGAAGTCCAAGGACATCAAATCCATTAAGTTCCATAAGGAATCGCACATCCTGTGCATGGAGATCTGAGCGCCTTTCTGTTGTTGCCTGATAAGAAAGTTGCATCAGGAATCCATTCAGTGTCCGAGGGTTATCACGGCAATGATGAATGAGATAGGTCAGACCCTCCTCACTCAGACGGAAACCAAGGACACGACAAGAACGCATGGCAATCTGTTTCATTTCTGCTTCTGTGTAAAATGACAACAGATAAGCCGTTGTAAAACGATTGCGGAATGGTACAAGCATCTTAGCGGGATTGGTTGTCGCACCAATGATCGTAACCCGTGGGGCTGGAACACTTGTCTGAACTCTTCCGCCACGTTGCTTTTCTGTGATTGGTAAACGATGATCTTCCAAAACACTGTAGAGGGTTTCTTGTGCGGAGCGATGCATTCCATGAATTTCATCAATGAAAATAATGTCTCCATCTTTCCATGTCAGAACTTGCGTGGAGGCATCTGTTGCAGAGCGAAATTGAGAACCATTTAGGAGTTTGATTTCCTTTTCTGCTTCATGAGCGATCGCCAAAGCCAAGGTTGTTTTACCTAGGCCTCGAGGACCTGTGAGCAGGATGTGTGCCATGGGAGTTGCTTGCATTTTTGTTGCAAGAAGAGCTCGCAGCATCAACTGTTTGAAGTGGTTATGTCCAACCACCTGATCGAATGAATGAGGTCGGAGTTGGTCTCCGTCCAAGGTGCCACGTGGAAGGGAATCTTCGCGGATGGCCTTTGCTAACTGTCGTAGAATCGGTACGGGTAGACCTGTTTCTTTGAGATCTTCCGGTTGCAGTTCAGCAGCGACTGCAGGGAGCAGGACACCGGCCATTATAAGCTGAGTTTCAATGGTTGACAGACGTGCATTGACATCCGTTTCCCCAACGGAAACGAGATAAGGGCGAATAGTTTCTTCACAAACACGCTGGATGGACATGGAGTTCTCCGGGGGATGGGTTTGAAGGAAAGAAAAAAGGTTGTAAAGGGCAAAAAACGTCTTGCACACACACGCGTGCAGACGTGCTGTTTTATCGAAAATAGAGAATTTTGTCAAGGGGATTCAGGGAACAGATTTGATTATTTAAAGGAAATTTTAGGAAATATGTACTGTACATGTACTTGACAGAATAAATAACCGTAGTAATATCACGCCTCTGTTCTTTCAACCCTTCCGTGCGCGTCTTGCGTACGGTTCCACCGCTCCGTCTTTTCGGGGCACTTCGACAAACCCCCATGCAACCCCTCGCGAGAGCGAGAGAAAGGGGATCCCATGGCCGCTACCGTGTACAAGAATGATGCCGTTCGCGAACTGCTCACTGGTCTCAATGAGACACTTCCTGAGGGCAAGAAGGTGAGCGTCGACAAGGCAGTCGATGGGCTCGCTGCCCTGGGTGCTGGTGTTGAGGCCGTTGCCAAGGAGCTGTCCTTCGAGGAGATTCGTGATGCCGCTGGCGTGGGGCTTCCCATTGCCCGTGCGATCGCCAAGATCTGGCGTGCAGAGGAGCCCAAGCCTGTGGAAAATACATCGAAGACGCCTCAGGTTCAGCTTGGTGGATTCTCTGGTGGTGTGGGTGAGCTCGCGCTTGCTCTGGGCAACTACCAGGCACTTCCGGACAAGGTTCTGATTCTGGGTTACCATCCGCTCCAGCAGCCCGCCATTGCGGCCGAGCTCAAGAAGCGTGCTGGGGATGTTCCCTTCATCGTGTTTACAGACAAGAAGGCTCTCATCGTCAATGTCGAAGCAACTGAGGCCAACCTCAATCAGACCCGTTTGGGTATCGCCTTCGGGGATCGCGTCAGCGTGGATGGGGTCATGGTGCGTGTGTATCGCGTGGGTGAGATGCCGGACGCGGCTTACGAGATCTGTCCAGTACACGAGGTACACCTGGTCGGTCCGGATCAGTACTGTCCGATCTGTCAGCGCACTTGGAAGGATGTGCCCGAGGGTGTTCGTCATCTGGTCTATGTGCAGACCCAGGACGTCTGGGGTGAGGCACCTCCGGCCAATGATCCACGTCTCCAGCAGATGTTCCTGACCTTGGGTCAGGCCAAGGACCCGTACTGGGCTTCTGCGGAACTCGAGCTCGAGCGGTATCGCAACACAGGTCGGGTCATCGTGCTCGTCAAGCCACCGGAGCAGTCGCGTACTCGTCGGTAGTGCTTTTCTTGAGAGCCTCGTGCTCTCAGCCGTAGCTTAATCGCTGCGGTTTTTTTATTTCCAAAACTTTACAAAAATATATTTTAGCGTTTTTTGTGCAGAGAAATTCACCTCTCATAACTTGACAGAAATGCTTATTTTCGCTAAAACATCCTGTCTGTTTAAGACAGTGTTCTTTACAAAACATCAACAAAAAACACAAAACAAGTGAGGTTCTCATGGCTAATGTTACTGAAGAGAAAAGAATTCTTGTAGCTCCTGACGGTGTAGCAGAACTGCGTATTGATCGTGTAATGAAACAAGAAGGGGCTCCTGAGCGTCGTCTGAAGGTCTTGCGTCAGCAAGGTCCTGCGGATGTTCTTTTGACCGGAAAAAGTGAACTTCACGTTCTTCCTCCGTCTTGTCGTGTTGTGTATTTCGGTCGTCAGGCTACAGCCTTTGTGATTGAACAAGGTCCTTGTGTACGCTCGATCGGTTGGGAATGGGGATGTCGAGAAGGATGGAATGATGTGCAGTCTCGCGGTTGTCTTCCGAAGTATGGACTTACACTAGAAGATCAAAAGCGTCGTCGTTTTCGCTTTGCCTTTCCTTACACGGTTTTCTTCGTCATTTTTAGTGGAAATTCCTTTGATTCTCTTCGATTGTTTTATCGACCTGAACCAATCCGTTCTTTGAGTGATTCTTTGTTTTATCCGGGTGTGACCAACTATCGTAGAAGTCATGAATATAATGGAACAATAGGAATTGTCTGTGCTGGAAGCACAAGCCCAAAGCCATCTCGGTCGGAACTTAATGGTATAGAAAGACTCATTACTCATTTTTGGGGAGCTCCTTTCAATGACCATTGGACAGAGTGTTTTGACGCTACAAAAAAACGTGTTCCTGAACTTTGTACTCCTTGGGATTGGGAATACCACAGTAAGCGTGACTCTTATTGGCCACTTCGTGCGAATTGGGAACCTTCTATTTATTCGATTCAGAGTTTTCTTGAAGGAGTTTGTGGAATGAGTTGTGAACAAGAAGTGGATTTTTCTCTGTTTGCTGGTTGTATACAAAAGGGTCCTCATTGGCAGAATCGTCAACCTGTGGAAACACACAATGGGTTTGTCTTAAGTCCTTCTTTGGCCATTCTCGCTGGGGGAAGGAGTATTGAGCTTGGTCAAGAGTTCAAGCTTCTGTCGTCGCTTAATGGTTTGCAAGTTGGACAAACATATCGGATTCAACATTTTTTTGAACCTAATGCAATGGGTCTTCGGGCTGTTCAACTTGAAGGAGTTCCTCATCCTATTCCCATTGAAAATGCTTGGTGGGATTGTTTTAAGGCAACAGGGGAAGAACAAGGTTCATCCATTCAACTTAATGGTCTGGAAGTTAGGATCGGATCTCTTTTCAAAGTGAAAAAAGACAAAGAGTTTCCTGGTCTTTCAAAAACCAGCTGTTACACCATTACGGATATTCAGCGTGACCTTGAAGGAGATGTACTGGTTCGTGTGAATCAAGAAAAGAAGTGGATCTATTTGACACAGGATGGGGGTATTTTGTCTGAAGCAATCGTTTTTTTGGTTGCAGATTTGAAGGAAGATCGATTCAGTTTTAATGAAACAACTCTTTCTGTGGGGGAATTTATTGCCCTTGATCGCGATACGTCTCCTAGTTGTGTGAAAGAAAAGCGTTTTTTGAAAGTGGCTTCTTTGCGAAGAGGAGAAGGAGATCAGGTTCTTGTGTTGTTTGAAAGGATTCATGAACCTTGTTTACTCTTTTCTGACAATCAGTTCTGTTTCAAGTGGAATCCTGTGGTCTTTGAAATGACAGAGAGAATGCTCAAGTTTGAAAAGAATGTTATTGATCTTGGTTCTGGAAATATGCTTATTCTTTCCTCCAATAGTTTTTTGCAGGATGGGAAGATCTATGAAGGTGCTCGATTTGTTATGAGCACAAGAAAGGATGCTGATCCTTACGATGTTGATCTTGTTGTTGAGTTTGGAAATGAGATGATCCCTGTGGTTGCTCAGTCTCAGTTTGTTTTTGAGACAAAAATGGTGTCCATTGAAGAAGCCTATCAGAGCGGTTCACTTTTTTTGATGCGTGGAATGTACTTGAAGTGCTTGTGTCATGATTTCACAGGTATAAACCAGGATGAAGTTGTTGAGGTTCTTGGTTTTGCGAAAAATAGACTTATGCCTGAATGTATGGATATGATTTTTACCAATGGGCGTGGATGTCTTTTGAGCCAGAATCTCGGGCAGACGTTTGTCAGAGTGGAAGGGGAAGTTTCTCAGCCGTTCTCTTCTGAAGAGGTATCAAATTTACCAAATCTTCCATTGATGACAGAGAAAACTTATTCTGTTGGGGCATTTGCTGTTTTTACTTCTCCTTATGGAGAAATTTCTCAAGAGCATCTTGGAAAACTTTTTGAAGTCAAAGATGTTAGGGTTGATTGGTGTGGTACGAAAAGGTTATTAGTTCATCAATGGGGACAGAGGAATTGGTTTAATGATATTCCAACCCGTTACTTCAGTGTGATGCAAACGGTCACTCTCTGGTTTAAGGGAACAAAGGTTCAACTGACCCCTGAAACAGAATTACCTTGCAAGGTTTCTCCTTTTCTTCAAGAGGAACAGAAAAAGCTTGAGCGAAGAGGATTGGAAGTTGGAACAGATGTTGATGGGAAATCAGTGCACATTGGTGACTTTGTGATGATTGTGGAACGGTCTTGGATGAACAGTGATAATATGAGAATTCAAGATTTAGGTCTTAAAACCGTTGCTCTGGTTGTACATAATGCTCAAGCAGGTGGATTGGGCGAACCGTTTGGGTATCTTCTTTTTGATGCTCCAAACAGTGTGGTAAGTCAACATCCTTTATCGCAGACTTATGGTTTTTCTTCTTGTCCAGAGAGATTTTATACAGAGGTATTGTATGACTATCGTATCGGAGCAAATCGTTTCTCTGATTGCAGAACAGTGAAAGTGAGTAGAGAGGAAGAAATCAAAGATGAGGAAAAGGTAAACCTTACTTTTACCATTGGAAATAAGGTTCACGTGAAAGCAGGAGTGACTCCTCGTTATGGTTGGGGATCTGTAGTGCCTGAGATGGTCGGAATTTTGAAGGAGATTGAAGGAGAAGATGCTCTTGTCGCATTCCCTGCAATTCCTGAATGGGTGGGACGATTGGAAGAACTCGAACAGATTTTTCTTGAGAAGGGTGATTTGGTCATGGTAAAACCTGATGTCAAACATCCTCGATTCGGATGGGGGCAGGTGAAACCTGGTAGTCAAGGTCGCGTTCGTGATATTTTGCCAAACGATTTTGTAGAAGTGATATTTGACGATCAGATCTGTTGGTATGGACTGGTTGAGGAATTGCATATTGTTGATGTTGCTTCGTAGTAACATAAAATGCCGTCGGAACGCTTCCGACGGTTTTTTCTTTGATAAACCTCAAATCCCTTGACAAAAAGAGATATTTTCGCTAAAACATCACGTCTATCTTAGACAACGAGTTCCTTACAATTTCAAACAAACCACAAACAACACGAGGGAAACATGAGTACACAAGCTTTGATCGAGATTACGGAAAAAAACGTCATTTTTACCAGAGATGATGGCCAAAAGATCCAAGCACCTCTTTCTGTTTTGCAACCGGTTTCAAGTGGAAACGTTGTTCCATTAGGATGTCGTCTGTGTCTGACCGAAGGGGATCAAACCATTTTTGTGATTGAGCAACCTCCGATGATTCGTCGACTAACTTGGAATACTGATCCTGAGGATTGGGAAAGACTTCAATCACAAGGACTTGTTGAGCGTTGGAAGTGGACACAACAAGAAGCAACAAAAACTCTCTTCGATGTAGCCTTGCCTTATGTTTTGTTTTTTCTTCGTTTTCGTCATGATCAGTTTGAGACTGGACAGGTCTTTTTCCGGACACACCCACTTATGTCTGCAACGGATCCGCTGTTTCAATGTGGGTTGGTTTCGCAAAAGGGATTTTTTTTCTCTGTGGATTCTTTTGAGCGAGAACATGGGATGGATGTGGCCATGAGGGCCACACAAATTCTTGAATCTTTCTGGGCTCAGACATTTGGAAAAGATCGTTCAGATCTTGTCTCAACACATCCGCGTGTTCCACAAATTCAGTCTCCTTGGGAATGGGAACGGGCGAGTACACAAGAGGCTGCGTGGATTTTTAAAGCTCCTTGGACAGCACATACTTTGGATGTGAGTCGAACAACCCATTCTTTAATTCTGGAGGGGGAGTCAGATAAAGCTCATTGCTATGCCTATCAGATTCTTGCGGATCGTATTGCACGTTCAACACACGCAACAGCGTCTCATACAGGATTGAAGGAAAGTGCGACTTTGCAAGTTGTGTATAAAGATTTCAGTTGTTTTGTGGGTGCGCAAATAAAGGCGACAAAAAATCAAAATCTGATTGAAGTTGGGAAGATCTACACTGTTTTGGGTTTTTATGAACTTTGGGAAGAAAAGCAATTTGTTTTGTTTGAGGGTGTAGATAAACCGGTTGTGCTTTGGGATGAACGAAACACGTCTTTTTACTTTGAATCTTGTATTCAACGAATCCCTTGGATGCAAGAAGTGAACACTGTCACAATTGGTGATGTTGTTATTGAGCCTTCTTTGCTTGTCTTGGTGACGCAGAAGAACAATCAGCTTGTTGATTTGGAATTCGGACGCACTTACACAATCAATAGAGTACGTGTAGACCGTGATGGCGATGTGCAAATTTCTCTCACAGGTCGCGGAAGGTGGTTCTATATTTCTTGTGAAGGTTCTTTGTTTCCTGGTCTCACATTGACTTGTCCAGAACTCAAGAAAGGTTGTTTTACTTGTGGTTTAGTTTCATTGGCTCGGGGTGAGTATTTCCGTGTGACTTCAAGTCAGATCAAGACACTTCAAAAAGAGCATCTTTATCGAGTTAAGCAGATTGTAAAGAGATGTGTGGATTCTAAACTTTGTTATTTTGTGATTCTTGATACAGGGGTCGAGATACCACTATATTCAGATAGGGGTTTTTCTTTCACTTGGGATCTTGTTCAGATTAAACTTACAACTAAGCATCTTGTGGTGGGTGATCGAGAAATGGATTTGTCTAAAAAAATACTTCTTCTTGATCCGGTTTGTGCAAGAGTCTTGCGACCCACTGAGTTTCTTTGGGATAAAAAGAAGCCCTTTACAGAGTGTCAGTTGAAGGTTGCTTATGGGAATCAAACCATCCCTGTTTTTGCAGAAGGTAAATGTATTTTGTTTGATTCTTGGATGATTTTGCAAACCTCTGTAGAAATTGGTTCCTGCAAGATTGGTGCAGGTGATCATCTACGAGTCTTGAAAGATGATGGTTCATTGAAGAAAGGTGAAGAGGTAGAAGTTTTGGGCATCTTGGAAGGCAAAACACCTAAATTGGTTTTGACAAGTGGGCTTGCATTTACTTTCACGAAGCAACTGAAGGAATCTTTTTCACTATCTTCCGGAACAGAATGGCTTTCTTCAGAAGATGTCGCTTCTTTGCCAGAAAATGATTTTGGAAAGGTTTATTTTGCAGAACAGGGCGAGCAGTTGTTCAGATGCTTAGGATTTGGTGATAGCTGTCTTGATCCAATAACACAAAAGCAATATACATTGCATGAATCGATTCTTCGTGAACAGGACTATTTGCGCACTCTTCCAATTTTTGGAAAGGAAGTTGGGAAAGATAAAAATGGAAAGCCAGTAAAGATTGGAGATTTGTTTGTTTTGTATAAGACAGTATTTTTTGATGGAGATCATCAATCTGCAAGGGAATTTATTGAGAAAGTCTGCTTGGTTTCTCATTCTGGAAATAATGGTTATGAGTCTTTTGGTTATTTCTTTTTTGGGGATGAAATGAATAAAGGATGTGGATTTAGAGAAAAGTATCACTATAATGTTGAAAGCGTTCCTGAACGATATCGCAGTTGGTCCTTAGAGAAACGTCGTACTTTTGAGCTTCAGCCTTTCGGATGTGGGAGTGTTTTGGAGCATATTCCAGATGAGAAGGAGGAAGAAGAGCTGAAGCCAGGAGACCGTGTAAGGCTTAATGTAGCCGGTGCAATAAATCCAATGTTTTTCAAAGGAACAGTCTTGAGAACAGATGAAGGTATTGTAAAACGAGTCGTTGAAGAAGATGTCTTTGAGATTGATTTCCCTTCGCATCCTAGTTGGTATGGACGAAAAAACGAGCTTAAGCTGGTAAGATAGCCTGTAATTGTTTGAAAGTTCTCTGCCGTCGGAAAGATATCCGGCGGTTTTTTTATTGACAAGAAAGTTGCTATTAGGCAAGCTAAAGCCTTGTTCTTTTTATCTGAAGTGTCCAACTACCCCAAAGGAGGAGTGAACATGCACAATCCCGAGCTTCGCAGTCAGTTTATTCAGCAAGGGTATTTCCCTCCGGAAGAAGAATGTTTTGTAAAGTTAGGAGCAAAAGGTTTGGAGTTTTATAGACTTTTGCTTGAGGAATGGGAGCAGTCTGGAAATCGAACTATTGTGCATGGTCGGTTGCTTGCTCTTGGCCGAAAAGCAGGGTTTAAGTCTGTGGGATCTGTATTGTATAGTTTTGAACGGAAGAGTCTCCTTGTTTTTTTAAAGAAATCTACAGGGCGTTTCAATGCTTCTTCTTGTCGAGTGGTCGCACGGCCTTACATGGGGACAGCAAAGAGAGATGAGGTTCACATTCCTTCCCAGTGTTCCAATAAGGGTATTTGCAGAGGTTCTTCTGTGTGGTGTTTGCCTTCTGATACTCCACCTGTCATGTTTACTCGGAGTGATAGTGCTGCTTCATATCTTCTGATGATCGACATTATAGAAGGATCTGATGGAAATATCTTTGAACGAGAAGTGCTTGAAGACATAATCAGACGGGCTACGAAGAAGACAAGAACACAGGAAACGATTACGGATCTACTTGAACTAGGGATGTTGAGGAAGGTTCCTCAATCCGATCGACTGGGAGTCATTGCTCGTCCTTATGTATTATTTTCGGACTCTGATAAACAAGTTTATATTCCATCTCAATGTCAGCCTCCGGCAAACAGAGCGGATTTCAAGAGTGAAGTTGTTCCTGAACTAGTAGTCGATGAGGATCTTCCTGCTGAGTTTGATGATGTTGTTTTGCCACTTGAGGAAGCATCCGAACCTAAATCTGTTGATGAATCTGAATTGGTAGTACCAAATGTGACACAGGTTGAAACAGAATTTTTACTTGTTGAACTCGAAAAGAGAATCCGAAGGGAACATGCAAACTATGTGGGAGAGAAGATGGAAGATTTGGCACGCAGTTTTCTCGCACCACTACGTGAAATTTTTGCAACAGGTGGAGAACTGCTCCGAGTCGAACCCCTTTGTTTTGGGGTAAGTCAGATGCTTGAGACGATTAGAATAGAGACTGAGGAAATGAATACACGTTTGAGGAATTTGGCAGAACTTAAGAAGTCTTTAGGTTTTCCGATCACATGATCGCTATCGTCCTGGAATCCCAGGGCGATTTTTTGTTTGTTTTTCCATTTTTTCTTGTCATTCTTTAAGCAAAACGGTAATATACTCCTAACCAATAACGTATCTTTACATGCTTTGGACTATTCTCATTTTCATTTTCATTCTTTCTCTTTTAGTGTTCGTTCATGAATTCGGGCACTTTTTTATTGCCAAAAAATCTGGCATGAAAGTCGAAGAGTTTGGGTTCGGATTTCCTCCACGACTGTTTGGCATTCGAAAAGGAGAGACTATTTATTCTGTGAATTGGATTCCCTTAGGAGGGTTTGTGCGAATCAAAGGGGAGTCTGGTGATTTTAAAGATGAAGAAGATAGTTTTTCTGCTAAGCCCGCATTGAACCGTTTTGCTGTGCTTGTTGCAGGAGTCGCCATGAATTTTATTCTTGCAGGCATTCTATTCTCTCTTGGGTTTTTAATAGGAATGCCAAGTCTTATCACAGAGGAGATGCCGTATGGAGCAAACGTGGAATCTCAAGAGATTCGCATTTTGTCCGTGGTGGAGGAGAGCCCAGCACAATTAGCAGGAATCGAAAGTGGAGACATTTTTATTTCTGCAAATAGTCGTTTTTTTGAACAATCCAAAGAATTACAAGAATACCTCGGACAAGCAGGCAAAGAAGGAGTTGAAATTGTGGTGAAGCATTCAGATGAAACCTATCAAACTGTGACCCTTGTTTCTGAGATACTCCCTGAAATAGGTATTTCTGGTCTTGGATTAGGACTTGTTCAAACAGGAGTTGTTTCTTATCCTATTCATCTCGCTATTTTTCATGGAACAGAAGCCACCATTGTGATGACTGGAGAAGTCTTTTCTGCATTTGCACAAATCATTCGGAATCTTCTTGTACATCAAGAAGTAGGATTAGATATTTCTGGTCCTGTTGGGATTGCCGTTATGACTGGGGAAGTGGTTTCTCTTGGTTTAGTTTATTTGATTCATTTTGCTGCGCTTCTTTCTATCAATCTTGGAGTGATCAATTTGTTACCATTCCCCGCACTAGATGGAGGAAGAATTGTTTTTTTGATTATTGAAAAGATTCGAAGAAAAGCGGTCAGCCAAAAAATAGAAGCTCTTGTTCATAATCTTGGTTTTCTTTTTTTGATGCTTTTGATCATCCTTGTCACGTATCGAGATGTGATAAGTCTTTCTCATTAATTTTATGAAAGAACAATTTCAACATATTCAAGAATCTCTGGGAGAGGCTTTAAAAAAGGTGGAAGATCGTGATTCTTTAGAAGTGGTGCGCACAACATTTTTAGGAAGAAAAGGCGCTCTTGCAGAATTAATGAAGGAAATGTCAAACCTCCCACCAGAAGAGAAAAAAGAAACAGGAAAGGTGGCAAACCAGACAAAACGAGAAATGGAAAAAGCCTTTGAAGAAAAAGAAACTATTTTTGATGTTCAAGAAAGAAAAGAACGTGTGGAACAGGAATGGATTGATGTCACACAACCTGTCATACAAAAAAAAGCTCAAGGATCTCTTCATCCTGTCACACAAGTTCAGAATGATCTTGAAGATCTTTTTACTTCCATGGGATTTATTATTGCAGATGGTCCAGAATTAGAAAGTGATTATTTTAACTTTACAACATTGAATATTCCCCCCACTCATCCAGCACGGGATATGCACGATACGTTTTATCTTGAAGGGCGAGGAGATATCGTAATGCGCACACATACTTCACCCGTACAGATTCGTACCATGCGCGAGTATGGAGCACCTCTTCGTATGATTGCGCCAGGAAGATGTTTCCGAAATGAAGCCACGGATGTTCGACATGAACACACGTTTCATCAGTTGGAAGGGATGGTGATTGACAAAGGAATTACGTTTGGACACATGAAAGGGGTTCTTGAAATTGTGGCAAAACGATTGTACGGACCAGAGACAAAAATGCGATTACGTCCGAAGTTTTATCCATTTGTGGAACCAGGAGTGAATGGGGAAGTGACTTGTTTCCTTTGCAAAGGAAAAGGATGTCGACTTTGTAAAAAAACTGGCTGGCTTGAAATATTTGGTGCAGGAATGGTTCATCCAAATGTCTTGAAAGAAGGAGGAATTAATCCAGAAGTTTATACGGGTTTTGCCTTTGGTTTCGGGTTAACACGTTTAGTGATGTTAAAGTATGGGATTGATGATGTTCGTTTATTAGAAAGTGGAGACCTTCGTTTCCTCAAACAGTTTTCTGTATGTTAATTTCAAAAAAATGGTTAAACGATTTTGTTTCTCTTCCTAAAGATTTGTCAGATCAATCAATTGCTGATCTGATTACAAATTCGACTGTTGAGGTTGAACAGGTAAGTGATCAATCTGATTCTTTTGATCAGATGATTGTTGGTGTTGTTGAAACTATTACCGCGCATCCAAATGCAGATAAGCTTCGTTTGTGTCAAGTGAATGTTGGAGGACGTACCACACAAATTGTCTGTGGAGGAGAGAATCTTCAAGAAGGAATGAAAGTGGCAGTTGCTTTGCCTGGAGCAAAAGTTCGTTGGCATGGGGAAGGAGATCTTGTTGAATTACAAAAAACGAAAATTCGTGGAGAAGAAAGTGAGGGCATGATTTGTGCAAGTGCTGAAATTGGATTGGACTGTGAGAAGGAAGGTGAGCGCGACATTTTGGATCTTAGCCACAGTGACGCACAAGCTGGAGAGCCTCTCGCAAAAGCCCTTCAGATGGATGATGTTATTTTCGAGGTGGAACATAAATCTCTGACAAATCGTCCAGACCTCATGGGACATTATGGAATGGCGCGAGAACTTGCGACTCTTACAAAGACGTCATTGAAAGAATATCGTCCATCAAAGATTACAGAAGGAAAAAAAATAAAACTCAATGTTGAAGTAAAAGATTCAGATCTTTGTCCTCGCTATTTAGCAGTCGTGGTCGAAGGAGTAGAAGTAAAAGATTCTCCGCTATGGATGCAACAACGTTTACGTTCCTGTGGAATTCGACCAATCAATACTATTGTTGATATTACGAATTACGTTCTTTTGGAAACAGGGGAACCCATGCATGCATTTGATGCAGATGTTTTAGGTGGAGATCCAGTCGTGATTGAAGTGCGTCGAGCTCAGAAAGGAGAAAAAATTCTTTGTCTTGATGAAAAAGAATACCTTTTAGATGAAGACACTTTGCTTATCACTGATGGAAAGAATCCTCTGGCAATTGCGGGGGTGATGGGAGGAGAAGGAAGTGGAGTACAAGAAAAAACGACACGTATTATTTTTGAAGCCGCAAATTTTGATGCGGTTTCCATTCGTAAAACTTCTCAAAAACTTGCTTTGCGTTCTGAATCTTCAGCACGTTTTGAAAAATCTCTTGATCCGGTTTTGTGTGAAAATGCCCTGCGTCGAGCTGTTGAACTTACACAAGAACTGTGTCCTGGAGCGCGAGTTTGTTCCACAGTTGAAGAAAAAGCAAAGAAATTTTCTTCCTTGCCTGAGCTTACTTTTTCAACTCAGTTTGTGAATGATCGGCTTGGATCTTCTTTGGAAACAAAAGAGATTCAAGATATTTTGGAGCGACTTGGGTTTGTTGTGAAAGAAAAAAAAGAAGAGTTTACTGTTGTTGTCCCAAGTTGGCGCGCAACAAAAGATATCCAAATCGTTGAAGATGTCATAGAGGAGGTGGCGCGTATTTCTGGATATGATGGTATTCTTTCGACACTTCCACATTTTTGTATGACACCTCCTGTGCAAGATCCTGTACGTCTTCTCATACAAAAAGCACGCGAAGTTTTCTCTTTTCATGCAGGAGCATCAGAAGTCTATCAATATGCATTTGCGCGTCCAGAAACTATTGAAGCGCTTGGAGAATCTCTTGAGGACTCTCTCAAACTAGAAAACCCTCTCGCAAGCGATCGTCCGTATTTAGTGCGTTCACTTATTCCAAATCTTCTCGAAACAGTTACACAGAATCAACATTTGTTTGATGAAGTGCGGATTTTTCAGGCAGAGCGAGTCTTTCAAAAAGAAAGAGAAGGAGCGGTTTCTGGGGTTGGTTCAGAAAAACTCGTCTATCAACCACATTTTTTGTGTGGAGCCTATGCGCGCAAGGGGGATGTAGATCCTTTTTGGCAAGCAAAAGCTATGGTTGAATCGTTTGCCAAAGCCATTGGATTTTCTATGGAACTTCGTCCAGCAGAAAAAGTTTTATCTTGGCAACATCCTGTGCGTCAGGCAGAAATGGTGATTAATGGACAGAGAGTAGGAGTTGTCGCAGAGGTTGATCCGGAAAAATCTAAACATCTTGGAATAGATCAGCGAGTAAGTGTGTTTGAAATCAATTTAGATTTCCTTGCTTCTTTACCTACACAACCAGTGAAGTATGAGCCGATTACTGCTTATCCTTCTGTTGAGCGAGATCTTGCTTTCGTGGTGGATGCACGTGTTGAATGTCAGCGAGTACAAGAATCTCTTACAAAAATTTCTCCTCTGTTGATTTGTTCTGATTTTTTTGATGTCTATTGTGGAAAAGGAGTAGAGGAAGGAGAAAAATCTTTAGCTTTACATTTTTCCTTTTGTGCGAAAGATCGTACACTTGCTTCAGAAGAGGTTGATCAAGAAATGAAAAAGATTCGGGAGATGCTTGCAAAAGATTTTCATGCTACAATGAGATCATAATCATCATTAATGAAGGAGGTTATGTTTAGTCCCTTAGATATCCTTTACATTGTTCTTGCTTTTTGTGTGCTTTGGTTTACAGCCGCACTCTTTTGGCTCATTTGGCAAGTGGCAAATATTTTCCGCAATGTAAACGTGGCGATTACAGAAACACGAGAAAAACTCATGAAGATCGAAGAAGCCATTTCTTTTATCCGTGGAAAGTTTGAACACGCCACATCAAATATCAGTTTACTCGTGGCCGGTATTTCAAAAGTTGTTGAGTATGCTATGGATAAACGCAAGGAGTCACGAGAAGAGCAGAAAGAAGAAAAGAAACAAGTAAGTCGAAAGAAAAAGCGAAAAGAAGCAGAAGCTGAGGAAGAAGGAGCATAATGTTAAAAACACCCCATTTGTAGGGGTGTTTTTAGTTGATTTTATAAGCCTGCTTTCCGTTTTTGTTTTTCTACTCTGCGACGAATAGAGCGAAGAACAGTTTCTTTAATCGCTTGTCGTTTTGCTTCTTTGCTAAGTCCTTTTATTTCAGGGCTGTTGATAATAGAGGCGACCACTGTCATTACCCACTCTTTTCCATTTTGAAAATTTGGAAATTGTTGTTTCAGTTCTTGTTTCCATTCTGCAAGAAGTTCTTCTCCAAGTTGAATACGTTCTTGTTTTGAAAGTGGACCTTCTTTGTTAAGAAGAGATCCAATTTCATCACTTTCTTTTTCCATGTTTGTTTCTGTCTTTTTTCTTTCTTGCACGATGTTTTCTAAGTGTTGTTTAAGATCGTCTTGATCATGAGTATTTTCCTGAAGGGAAGGTTGGTTTGCTATTGCCTCCCAGAGTTTATCAATTTCTTCCACTGAAAACATTTGTTGTAATAGTCCTCTGAACATTTTTTCTTTTACCTCGCGTGGCCAAAATTGTTCCGGACCTCCTGAAGGTTTTCCCCGTTCTTCCCAAAGACGCATTGCTGCAGAAACATGAAGGCTCACAGGAACTTTTACCAAGACAATATCATCAGCAATACGATCTTTTTGAATTCGTTTTCTGATTTTTGCAAGTTGTTCACGTTTTTTTCCGACAGATTTTTGCAAAGTAAACTGAATGCCAAAGTGAGCTTTTTCTTCTTCTTTTTCCTCATCGACTTGTGCTCCACGACGATGATCGACACGATCAATATAAAAGTCAATTTTATTAGCCACATCATCATAGCAATCAGCTTTTGAAACACGAATAGGAATATCTCCATCAAGGGACAATTTTTTGAGAAAATTATGTGCCATGAGTTCTGCCAGCCAACCAACCGCAGAAAGTTCATGACTAAGATCACGTTCTTCAAGAGGAGTAAGTGTCCCAACCCCTCCGTGCTTTTCTCCTTTGCGTGACATTTCATCTTGAATGATTTGTCGATCAAGAAGATTCATGAGGTGGTGTTTTGCTGCGTCGATGGCAAATTGTTTTCGGGTACATCGTGGAACAGTTTCTGGATCCAAATCATAACGCAACCCCCAATCTAAATCTGTGATAATCGCCCCGAGGGTTGTTTCTTGCAGGGTTTTTCCTTCCTCTCCCACCAAATAAACTTTTCGTTCTTGATCATAAATAACAAGACGAGATCCCTCTGTTCGATGAAATGCTGCAGTTTCTGGATGGTCTATCGTTTGAAGAGTTGCATGGAGTTCACGCATGATTTTTTGTTTTTCTTGCTGAAAAGCAAAAACTGTTTTTTGTGCCTCAGGTTTTCCTTGAATAGCCTTTGCTCGTTCTTCCATGTGGAATTCTGCTGTATGTTGTAATTTTACAAGTTCCTCATCAGGGCTTTCTGTTTTTTGCTCTGGTTGAACTGGAGCTTCATTTGTTTCAGATTCATCCTGTCGTTTGATGATTTTTCCGTAGGTTTCAAGACTGTGACGTAATCCTGGTCGCATAAAAGATTTTTTAAATGATATCTCATATTGTATCATAAAAACGGTGATTTTATTGTGACAAATTTTCTTGACAGAAGAACAAGAAACAGGTTTACTAATAGTGTCATCAATACAATAACAGAGTAATAAGAAGACAGATATGCAGGTTGTTTATACTGGGCAAACTCCTCCAATAACGATGAAGAAAAGCCTTTTTCTCGCTGGACCAAGCCCGCGGAATTTTGATCATTTGAATTGGCGTACAGACGCTTTGAAGATATTGGAAGATCTTGGGTATGACGAAGTCGTTTTTGTTCCTTTACCTGAAGATGGACAATGGCCAGAGCAGTATGAAGATCAAGTTGATTGGGAAACAAAATATCTTCACATGGCAGATCAGATTGTTTTTTGGGTGCCACGCGATTTAGATACTCTTCCTGCCTTTACGACAAATGTTGAGTTTGGGGCATGGTGCACTTCAGGAAAAGTCGTGCTGGGATTCCCTGAGCAAGCTCCGAAGATGCGTTATCTCGCATGTCATGCACAAGAACAAGGAGTACCTGTGGCACATGATTTGCGAGAAACCCTTCTTTTTTCTCTTGAACGAATAGGGCAGGGAGCTGAGCGTACAGAAGGTGAACGAGAAATCCCTTTGTTTATTTGGAAGACAAAATCTTTTCAAAATTGGTATCAGGCTCAACAACAAGTTGGAAATCGATTAGATGGGGCAAAGCTTCTATGGACTTTCCGTGTTGGACCAGAAAAAACAATTCCTTTTCTTTGGGCTTTGCATGTCCGTTTGTTTATTGCTTCTGAAGGGCGTACGAAAGTGAATGAAGTGGTTATCTCTCGACCAGATATTTCAACCGTCGTGGCTTTTGTGCCGAAAGAAAACATGTTGGATTCCACGATTGCACTTGTGCGAGAGTTTCGTTCTCCTGCAGCAACAACAGATGGATTTATTCATGAGGTTCCTGGAGGATCTTCTTGGAACACAGAAGATCAACCTCAAGAAATCGCGGTTCAAGAATTTTCTGAAGAAACAGGATTTTCTTTTGATCCTTCTCGATTACGTCTTGTGGGAACACGTCAAATTGCGGGAACACTTTATACTCCAAAAGCACATGTCTATGCATTGGAACTTTCTGAAGATGAAATGGAAGTTTTGCAGAAACGGTGTGGAATACCTTATGGGGTTGAACAAGATTCTGAACGTACGTATCTAGAAATTTATCAACTAAGAGAATTGCTTCACTCTTCGTCAAATTTACTCGACTGGACGAATTTAGGAATGATTTTTAGTGCTCTTCAAAGATGAAAGGGAAAGTGATAAGCTCTAGGCATTATGTCTTCTCCTTTTGTCCACTTGCATGTTCATAGTCATTATTCGCTTCTCGAAGCTCTTCCTAAAGTGGAGGAGATTTTGGCACAAGCAAAAGAACAGGGAATGGATACTATTGCAATTACTGATAATGGAGCCCTTTATGGAGCTATTGAGTTTTATCAAAAAGCAGAAAAGGAAGGGATAAAACCTCTTATTGGATTTGATGCCTATGTTGCCAAAGAAGGACGTCATCTCAAACGTGCTCGTATTGATACCCATCCTCATCGGCTTGTGCTCCTAGCACAGAGCTATGAAGGATATCTTAATTTAATCAAACTTTCCTCGATTGGTTTCTTGGAAGGTTTTTATTATAAGCCACGCATTGATAAAGAAGTATTACAAGCGCACACCAAAGGACTTATTGCTCTTTCTGGAGGTTATGGAGGAGAAATTGATGAGCTTTTACGAAATGAGAATCGAGCAAAAGCGATTGAAGTGATCAAAGAGTATGTTGCACTTTTTGGGGAAGATAATTTTTATCTTGAACTGGTAGACCGTCCAGAGATTGCCGAACAAGAAACAGTCAATGCACAGTTGATTGAAATCAGTCGAGAAATCGGCGTGCCTTTGGTCGCTACAAAGAACACATTTTATTTAAGACCTACAGATGTTGAAGCTTGGAAAATTTTGAACTGTATTAAAGGAGGAAAAACTTTAGAGCATTTTGATCGCATCAATCAGTATGATTATGATGCTTCACTTGTCAGTGCAGAGTACATGATGGATCGTTTTGCGGATGTTCCAGAAGCTATTGAGAATACGCGAAAAATTGCAGATCGTTGTCAGGTTCAGCTTACACTTGGAGAATGGAACTTCCCTCGGTATGAGATTCCAGAAGGAAAAACTTTTCGAGATGTCATGACGGAATTAGCTTATCAGGGGCTTGAAAAGAAGATTCCAGAGATCACTTCTGTTCTGCGTGAACGCATGGAATATGAGATCAATATTATTGATCAAAAAGGATTTTGCCCTTATTTTTTGATTGTGTCTGATTTTATGTCTTGGGCACGCGCAAATGACATTGTTGTTACCACGCGTGGTTCTGCCGCAGGGTCTTTAGTGGGTTATGCTATGAATATTTCCACAATTAACCCCATGACGTATAAACTTCCGTTTGAACGTTTTCTTAATCCAGAGCGACCATCGGCCCCTGATATTGATGCTGATTTTGCTGATAACCGTCGTGATGAAGTTCTTGATTATGTACGCGGACGTTATGGACATGAGAAGGTGGCACAGATTTGTACGTTTGGAAAAATGCTTGCACGAGGAAGTGTACGAGATGTTGGACGTTCTCTTGGGTTTGAATATGGATCGGTTGATGAGATTGCCAAATTGGTTCCCCTGTCCAGTAAAAATTTAAAAGGAGCATTGGAAGAATCTCAAGAATTACTGAAGAAATACCAAACAGATGCGAACACACGAAGAATTATTGATCTTGCGCGTCAGATCGAAGGATGTGCTCGACACGTATCTATTCATGCAGCAGGAACAGTTATTTCTCCAACAGCTTTAACAGATTTCACCCCTTTGCAAATTGATACTCGTGTAGGAAAAATTATTACGCAGTATGAGATGCATGCTGTGGAATCTGCGGGTTTAGTAAAGATGGACTTCTTAGGAATCCGAAACCTCTCTATTTTGGGAGATGCCATTGAGATCGTTGAAAAAGTGAAAGGGAAGAAAATTATTCCAGAAGAGATTCCTGTAGATGATCAAAAAACATTTACCTTGTTATCAAAGGGATACACAATGGGGGTTTTTCAGCTTAGTGGAGATGGGATGACAAAATATTTAGTTGATCTTAAACCTGAACGTGTTGAAGATATTATGGCCATGGTGGCGCTTTATCGCCCAGGACCCATGGAGTCTATTCCAGAGTATATTCAAAGAAAAGAAGATCCATCAAAGGTAACATATCTTGATCCACGCATGAAGAATATTCTTTCTGCATCCAATGGGGTGATTGTCTATCAAGATGATGTCATGTTGATTGCTATTGAACTTGCTGGGTATTCATGGCTTGAAGCAGATAAACTTCGAAAGGCCATGGGGAAAAAAATTGCCGAGGAAATGGTGAAGCAGAAAGCAAAATTATTAGAGGGTTTCGTTGAACATGGATTGAGTCAGAAAAAAGCTCAAGAGTTGTGGAAGTTAATTGAACCGTTTGCTCAATATGGATTTAACAAAGCCCATGCTTGTAGTTATGGGATGATTGCTTATCAAACCGCTTACATGAAGGCAAATTATCCTGCGGAGTATATGACAGCATTGATGACCGCAGAGTCAGGTGACTTAGAGAAGATTGCTCAGGCATTTAAGGAATGTGAGCGAATGGGGATTGAAGTATTACCTCCGGATATCAATGAATCCTTGAAGAATTTTACGTTTGTTGATGATCAAACCATCCGCTTTGGACTTCTTGTCATTAAGAATCTTGGAGAAGAGGTGGTTGAGTCTATCATTCAAGAGCGTAAAGAAAACGGGATTTTCAAAGACCTTGCGGATTTTTCTGGACGCATCAGTCATCGTGCTTTTAATAAAAAGTCATTGGAGGCCCTTATTAAAGCAGGTGCTTTAGATCGGTTTGGGGAGCGAAAGAAACTTTTAGAAAACATGGATCGTATTTTGATGAATAACAAAAGTGTTCAAAAAGAAAAAGTTTCCAATCAACAAACCCTTTTTGCTTTAGCTCCAGACATGATGATGCAACAGATTAGTTTACGCGAAGCTCTTCCTGCAACAACAAAAGAAATTTTGCTTTGGGAGAAAGAGTTGCTTGGTTTATATGTTTCGGCTCATCCTTATCAAAAAGTAGCAGAAAGGGTTTCAGATTTATTAACTCCTCTTACTCATCTTGAATCTTGCAAAGACGGTCTGTTTGTCAAATGTGGAGGGCTTGTGACATCTGTGAAAAAGATTTTGACGAAAAAAGGTGACCCTATGGCATTTGTGGGAATTGATGATATAAAAGGCGTAGGAGAAATTGTTGTTTTTCCAAAAGTTTTCGATAGTCATAAAGAAAAGCTAGAAGAAGATGTTCTTGTGCTTGTTTCAGCAAAAGTTTCAAAACGACCTGGGGAAGAAACAAAACTTTTAGCGAATGATTTTATTTTTATTGAGGAGGGGGAAGAACAAGAGCTCAAAGAGATGTTACAAAATGGCATGTGGGTCGCTGTTCCTTCGAAGGTTTCCCATGCAGAAGTGCAAAAAAGTCAATCTTTGAGAAATACTTCGCGAATTATTATCACCTTGAAAGGGAAGCCTTCCCAAGAACTTATCACAGAATTACGTGAATTATTTACTGCTTCTCCTGGGCTCATTAAAGTTTGTTTAGCTATTGAATCTGTTGGAGGAGTACGAAATGTTGAAACCGATTATCATGTGCATATTGATAATCAATTTATATTGGCTTTAGAAGGGATTATAGAAAAGGAAAATATTTTACAAGAGTAAGTATTAAGTTTTATTTGAAAAACAAGCCTATCGTGTGGGCTTGTTTTAGGTTTCGAGAAACAACGATGTTTGCTATACTTGTAGAAGATCTTCTGATAAAAGAGCTTTGACTCTTAAAAAAGATCTTTCTATGACAGAAAAAAAATCTCCATCCAAAAAAAAGATAAAGACGGTTCCAAAGAAACTGTCTGTTCAGAGTGTGAAAAAAATTACTGTAAAACCAATTGAAAACAAAAAAGAAGAGGGGAAGACAAGCCATCTTTCTCCAAAAGAGAAGCCTTTAAAGAAAAAAACTTTTCCGGCTTATCCTCCTTCTTTGAATTTATATCGTCATATTGCTATTGGTTTTGTTCTTGTTGTTATTACCGTTCTTTTTGCCGTTCTTTATGTTTCTACCATGAAAGCGACAATTATTGTGGATTCTGTTCATGAAGTTGTGTCTTCAGAATTTGTCGTTGATATCACGCTGTCTCCTATTCAAACTCAAGAAATCCGAGGGAAAGTGATAAAAGGAGCAGTAAGCAGAACACAAACATTCGTTCCAAGTGGAGAGGGAGTTATCGAGCTTGAAGAGATTGCAACAGGTGTCGTTACTCTTTATAACACTTCTACTTCAAGTCAGCCTCTTGTGAAAACAACACGTCTTTTATCCCCAGAAGGTGTTTTATTTCGATTAAATGAATCTGTAACAATTCCTCAGGGTGGAAGTGTAACCGTAGAAGTATACGCAGATGAAAAAGGAGCTAGTGGGAATATTGAACCAACGACTTTTACGATTCCCGGACTTTCAGAAACAAAACAAGCATTGATTTATGCAGAAAGCACAGAATCTTTTACAGGAGGAATCCAAACACAATCAGTTGTCACTCAAGAAGAACTTGAGGCTTCTACGACAAGTCTTCAAATGTTAATTGAGGAGGAAGTGAAATTACTTCTTCGTACAGAAATGGGAGAAGCATATTCTGGAGAAGTTTACTCACAAAAAGAAGCAACTGTTACGTATAGTATTGAACCAAACACTCAGGTTGATCAATATGATGTCACGATCTCTCTAGAAATGATTGGGGTTTTTTATGATCAAGAAGCCCTTGCAGAGATTGCTCAAAAAGAATTGACACAAGAATTAGGAAAAGGGAGAGAATTTATAGAAATGAATCTTTCTGAGATGAGTCTTGTTTTAGATCACTATAATCTTGAAGAAGAAAAAGCAAGTCTTCATGTAGAACTGGAAGGAAAAGTGATCACTTCTCGCACAAGTGAAGCTTTAAAAGTAGAACGATTTGTAGGGATGACAAAAGAAGAAGTGAATAAACTTTTACTGGAAGAAGGGGTTGCGACCACTGTTTCTGTTGAGTTTTTTCCATTTTGGGTGCGTCACGTTCCACGTTTAAAAGATCATATTTATATCGAGATTCAATAGATGAAACATCTTCCTTTTGGAAGGTGTTTTTTATATGGGGATGAATCACTTGACGATCCACAAGAACCTCGTTATCGTGTTTGTATTGCGATGAGAAAGGACATGTTGGTTTAAAATCATTTTTGAGAGAGGGAAGCCTTGGTTGAGAGTTTCCTAAAGAGATTTTTTTTCAATACCACCTTTTGAGCAATCCTTCCCTTGGAAAGGGAAAAGTGAGTGATTCATGCCAGAGAAAAGGTATGAATAATTCGGGTGGAACCATCCTTTTAAACATAAAAGGATCCCGAAACTTCACGGAAACGTGAGGTTTTTTATTCATCTGACATTATTTTTATGATGGCCAAAGAACAACTTAAAATCATGCGTCATTCAACAGCACATCTTCTTGCTGCAGCAATTATGGAACTTTATCCGAGTGTTAAGCTTGGTGTTGGACCTGCTGTACAAGAAGGTTTTTATTATGACGTTAATCTTCCTGAAACAATCACGGAAAATGATTTGAAGAAGATTGAAAAACAGATGAAAAAAATTAAAGAACGAAAAGAAGTGTTTGAACGGCAAGAAATGTCTCTTGCAGAGGCACAGACATTTTTTGAAAAAGAAGGGCAAACGTTTAAAGTTGAACTTTTGAAAGACTTGGAATTAAAAGGAACAACAAAAATGGAGGCAGAGGAGCTTCAAGATGTGGGTGATCGACCAGATGTTGTTTCCCTTTATCGAACAGGAAAATTTGTAGATCTTTGTCGTGGTCCTCATGTAACTCATACGGGAGAAATTGGAGAGTTTGCTTTAACTAAAGTGTCTGGTGCTTATTGGAGAGGGGATAGTCAAAAATCTCAAATGCAACGGGTTTATGGGGTGGCATTTGAAACAGCAAAAGAATTAGAGGACTATCTTAAAATGATTGAGGAAGCGAAAAAGCGGGATCATCGCAAACTTGGAAAAGAACTCGACCTTTTTCATTTTAGTGAACTGGTTGGTCCGGGGCTCCCTCTTTGGACACCAAAAGGAACTATTTTACGAAATCAGCTTGATGAATTTGTTTGGTCACTTCGTAAGTTCTATGGATATGAAAAGGTGACGATTCCACATATTACAAAAAAAGATCTTTATGAAACGAGTGGTCATTGGGAAAAGTTTAAAGACGATTTGTTTAAGATTACGACGCGTGAAGGGCATGAGTTTGCGATGAAACCTATGAATTGTCCTCATCACACCCAAATCTACGCATCTTCCAAGCGAAGCTATCGTGATCTTCCGCAACGCTATGCAGAAACAACCATGGTCTATCGTGATGAACAATCCGGTGAACTTCAAGGACTTACGCGTGTACTTTGTATCAGCCAGGATGATGCCCATGTCTTTTGTCGGGAAGCACAGGTTAAGCAAGAGGTATTTAAAATTTGGAATATTATTGAAGCTTTTTATCAACCATTCGGGTTTCATCTAAAAGCAAGGCTTTCTGTACACGATCCTGCAAAAATGGGGGCATATCTAGGGACATTAGAAGAATGGGATCAAACAGTTGAAGTGTTTAGGGGTTGGTTTAAGGAGCGAGGGGTGGAGTATTATGAAGCTCCTGGTGAAGCTGCTTTTTATGGACCAAAGGTGGACTTTATTGCCAAGGATTCTTTAGGACGTGAGTGGCAGGTTGCAACGATTCAGGTTGATCGAAACATGCCTCGTCGATTTGGGCTTGTTTGTGTTAATGAGAAAGGAGAAGACGAACAAGTAGTCATGATTCATGCGGCGATTATGGGATCGATCGAACGTTTCACTGCTATTCTGATTGAACATTTTGCTGGAGCTTTTCCTTTTTGGCTTGCACCTGTTTCTTTGCGACTTGTCCCTGTTAGTGATGATTTTGTAGCTTTTGCTTCTACTATGGCAAAGCAATTAAAAGAAAAAGGAATTCGTGTTGAGGTTGATGAGAATAAAGATGGAGTGGGAAAAAAGATTCGTGCCGCTGCACTTGCAAAAATTCCTTGGACGGTTGTGATTGGAGAAAAAGAAGTAGCAGGAGGAGAAATTCAAGTGAATGTTTTTGGAAAAGAAGAACATCTTGTTATTCCAGCTTCAGAATTTCTTACGTATGCACAACAGGAAGCAGAGCTTCCACCTTCAGAATTACCAGAGATTTAACCTAAGAGTAAAATATTTAAAGATTAAGGAAATCAAAAACCCCCTCGCGAAAGCGAAGGGGTTTTCTGATACTTATTCTTCCATGGTAAGTTTAATGGCATCTGCTTGGAGTTGATCCACTGCTTTTAGCGCGTCATCTTGGATTTTCTTGGCTTCTTCACTAAGTTCATCCATGGTGCTGAGATATTCTGTATGAGCAGCTTCAACGGCTTCCAATTTTTCTACTTGCGCTTTTTGATATTCCTCAGTGTTCGAGATGTCAGGAGCGCCCATTTTTTCGAAAGTTTTATTGATTTCTCCTTGAATCGCTTCAAGCAATTCTGCAAGATTTTCATCTGTCAGACCCTCTTCTTGAATACGTGTTGTCCACGTCTGTTTTAAGTTCTCATCAAGATCAGAATCTTGAATAAGTTTTAAGGTTTCCTCTTGTGTCATAATAGCAATATGTTAGAAGGGGAGTGATTAAGAAAGAACTTCTTCGTCTTCGTCAAGATCTGACATATCAACATCCATTGAGAGAGGCTCAGGAACTTTTTCAAGACCGGCTAAAAGGGCGATAAGTTTGTTTTGTTCTTGAATTTGTTTCATCATTATAGCCATTTGTGCATCTCGTTCTATTCCTTGGTTTTTTAATGCTGCCATTTCAGCAAGGAGTCTTGCTGTATTACAACTTGTATCACATTGAGCGGCTGCACGTGTCGTTGATCCGATGAAAGTTCGTAATGTATCTCGTCCACGGCTAAAAATGTTTCCAAGATCACGTTTTACTCCATCACGAATGGCACGAGCAGCTTCTGGAATTCCTTTGAGAACTGAATCTTTAGCTTCTCTAGCAGCAGTGACTGTCTCAGAAATCCATTCAGCTGTTGCTTTTCCTCCTTCTTCGATAACGCTACCAATACCAACAAGAACATCAGTTCCAATAGTGGAAGCAAGATCAAGTCCGTCTTTTTTTGCCAAAGCTAATGCTTTAACAAATTCTTTTCCTTTTTGTGTTGTAAGATCAATTCCGCTATCGATTGCCGCTTTCAAAGCAGCTTCTTGTTCTTTGGCAGTAATTTCGATATCTAAACCAGCACGTGTGAGTTCTGTTAATAAAGCCAATTTTTTCTTTTCATATGCATCAGTTCCAGCTTTTACTAATTCGGTAATCCCTTGTTCAACCCCAGAAGCAACACCAGCTCCGATGCCTCGGAGTTCTTTGTTAACTAAAGATCCTGCTTCTTCAACGCCACCAGCAACGGTTTCAAAAGTTTCTCCTGCTTTTTGAACTAAATCGGATAAACCTCCTTCAACACCAGAAGCAATACCTGAAGCAACACCACGCATTTCTTTATTCGCTAAATTACCGAGTTCTTCAACACCTCCGGCGACTTCTTTGAAAGCATCAGCGCCTGCAGTTGCTTTTTCTTCAAGGTAGTCATCAGCAGCAATCGCAGCTTCGCGAGCTTTGCTAAGTCCTGCTTCAGGTGCTCCAATTGCGGTAAACACCGCTCTGTTTGCACCTTCGCGAACACGACTAAAGGTTCCTCTTATTTTTGATGCAAATCGAGAGAAAAGTTCTTTTCCTCCTTTGATAAGTTGTTCAGCACGTTCCTTTCCTTTTGTTTCTGCTTGCTCAGCCATTGGCTTTTTTACTTCAGCCACGCCAGCCTCGGCAGGTTTTGGTTTTTCTGCTCCGAGCAGTTTGCTAAAAAATCCCATATTGTTTTTTAGATAAGAATGATTATTAGAAATTAAACTACTTTTATATTAGCACAAAAATGCGATTTTGTCAATAATATCAGGCTCTATACTAAACAAGGTGGTGTATAACTAAAACATGACGCTATAGTTAGGGAAGTATTCACTCATCTCTAACCACACACGTCATGTCTACTTCAAAATCTAGTCTGTATCAAGCTTTCTGTCTA
>Ga0209417_1000814_pt1 | contig 65605 bp, 63 predicted proteins | sample RifGroF2_FD_184002 | JGI IMG/M metagenome (GOLD analysis project Ga0209417, IMG submission 184002) | Groundwater microbial communities from Rifle, Colorado, USA - Groundwater F2 (SPAdes) (version 2) | ecosystem: Environmental > Aquatic > Deep subsurface > Groundwater | place: Rifle, Colorado... | reverse complement strand
GTTCAAAATATATCGATTGATTCAATGTGTACATTTGACATTCCAAGTCGTTTCTTTTCTGCACGTCGCGATAAAATGAGTCCTATTCAAGGAATGGTTGCGTTTATTGGGTTGAAATCCTGATCCTTATACTTTGGTTGAAAATATATAAACACTATAAAAATAAATCGTATGAGATACGATAAATTGGTGAGAGATAACATACCAGAGTATATAAAAATGAAAGGTGAAGTACCCATTTTTCATATTGCCAATGACAAAGAATATTGGGAAAAGTTGAAAGAAAAAATTCAAGAAGAAATGGAGGAATTTTTTGAAAGTGAATCTATGGAAGAAATAGCAGACATTCAGGAAGTGATTGATGCTATATGTGTTTATAAAAAATTCAACAAAAAGAAATTAGAAATTATTCAACAGAAAAAAGCGAAAGAAAGAGGACAATTTAAAAAAAGAATTATTTTAGAAGAATCATAATAATATGGAAATTGATTATGTATGAAAAGAATAAATTTTTCCCAATCATCAGTGACAGAGTTTTTTGGCTGGATCGGAATTGGTTTTGTTCTTCTTGGGTATGCCCTTCTTGTTTTTCATATATTTGACAGTACAGATTGGCGTTATCATGCTCTGAATGTTCTAGGGTCAATTGGAATTGTGATTGATGCGTTTGCACAGAGAAATTGGCAACCTGCTGTATTGAATACGATTTGGTTTTTTCTTGCTTTTTTTGCGTTATTTTCAAGTTTTCTTTTTTAAAGTATTCAAGGATTGGCTTTTTCTTTTTGTCTCGTGTAGCATTTGTTCTTAGGAAGACTGCCTTTTTCCGGCAGGACTTCTTAGGGGTCGAGAATCAAATCTCGACGATAAACACCAACCGGGGAGATGGTCAGTATGCCAAGGGAAAAAGCGGCGCGGAACGGATGGGACAAAGTTTTCCCCCAAGAAGAAGGGAAAAAATCCTTCAGACCAGAGTTAAGAGTGGTATCAAATCCACCCAAAAAAGAACCCGTTTGTTTTCGGTGCGCCTGCTGGGATGGTTGCGAAGATCGAAAAGTGTGGAATCAACGCACTTTTTGTGGAAATTTTGTGGAGAAAAAAGACGAAACAATTTCGGAGGAATCAACTATTTCCGTTTAGTATCGTCTGATACAAACGGTCGGGTGTTGGAAAAAACCAACCCCCTTTTTTTATTGTGTCTGAAGCGGATGATAAATTTCGATAATGGTCGAAAATTCCACACGCATTTCGTAATCTGTAAATGGTTCTGAACCTTTTGGAGTATAGGTAATTCCTTTGAGATCAACACCAGTCAAATCAAGTGTATCAAGAGAATCTGGATAGGATGCATCTCCAAAAAAAGATGCCCATAAAAGTTGTTGGAGATATTTTGCATTTTGTTCGATCATCCCATCGTCTCCCGTATATTTTGAGAGGTTGTTATCTGTCATGGAATCAACCATATCCACCACTTCTTTTTCTTCAACGGATTTTGAAGATGCAGAAGATTGGCTTGGAGTGGATTCTCCGAGTGTATTCGAACGTTGTTGAAGAATTTCTTCTACGGTTGAAGAGCCGGATGTGTTGTTTTCTTTTGACGTTTGGTTGGAAGAAGCTGTTTCACCACTCGCGGAATTCACAGAGGAAGCAAGCGGTTCTGCTTTGAGAATACGAATATTGTAATTGAATAATGCTCCGAATAAATCAGCGTTTGGAAAATGTTCTGCTTTGCTTTCATTTTTTGCTCCATCAATCACAACTCCATCTATGTAGTATTTCTCTATAAGAGGCTCTTCTTCTTTTGCCGGACAGGAGGCTGGATCATCTGTGTGGTAATCGTAAGGAGTCACTTCCAGATTTTTTCCTGTGAGTGAATAAAGAAGATTGTGGTGATTGACCGGATTAACCATACTCAAACTTTGAAGAGGACCTGAACCGCATCCGGTAATTCCTTTTATTTCTTCGTATGGTTCTTGCATGATGGCAGGCGTTAAAAAGATTCGACCGCCTGTTTTTAAATCTTCCTTGAAGTTATAAAGGATTTCGGCACGATAATCGATTTTTCCGTTATGTGGTTCCCAAGTAAAGACATTGCACGTAAAATTCGGTTCAATATAGTCGTAAATAAAATCAGAGATGCCGGTTGTCGAAGCAATAAACCCGCGCGCAGCTTTCTCTTCTTTAAGAGTAAATCGATTATGGGCATCTATTTTTGGAGGAAAATAGGTTCCAACTGCAGTTGCATCCATATGAATATCTGTTTGAACATCCCATTCACACATGAGATTCAATGGTTCCAACATTTCTTTATAGTAACGCGGATAAACCTGAGTTCGGACTTTGTCTTTTCCATTACTCGGACTCATCACATTATCTGTGCATCCTTTTTGATCATGACTTACTCCCATAAGATGTCCGAACTCGTGGGTGACGACAGAATCAGACAGTGTGTTTGGAAAAGTTCCCCATGTAGCTTTCTTTTCCGCGTCCGCTCCGATCGCCGATGGATTCCATATAAATCCGCTGACTTTTCCTTTTCCTGAAGCACGTTGATCCTCGGTTGCATTTGACTCGTAATATTGTTGAGCCGATGTTGAGTCATATTCGCCGTATGCCACGTCATGGGAATCTTGTTCCGGCAAGTAGAGCCCGTATTGGTTGTAAGTATTTGCCATGTCCCCGGCAGAAACATCTGGAACCCAGATTTGGTGATAGTCAGGTGTTCCGCCTTCCGGACTTTGTCGTCCTTCTGGAGAAACGATCATTACAACATCCACTTCAACTTCATAACATTTATATTTGACAGGAGAACCGGATGCGTCATTATTCCAAACAGCTTCAATGGTCTGCTCCCAACGCGAAGCAAGTGTCGGATCTTTCCAAACTCCATCTCCCCATAATTCCATGCGAACAACAATAAAGATTTTATTTCCTCCGGTAATAATAACGGTTCCAATTCCACCTGCAGCATAGGGATAGGCAGCCAAAACAGGCTGTATAATCATGCTTGCCACGGCAAGACAGACGAAGAATCCAAAAAGATATTTTTTTGAAAAGGTATGCATAAAAATCAGCGATACGTTTTTGTTGCTTCATCCCACGAAAGTTTTCCCTCTACTATTTTCCACCATTGTTCCCATTCTTCTGGTGTAAAAAAAGTTTGTTTTGTATAAACAGAAAGTACATCGAAGCAAAATCCAGCAATTTCTTGTTCTGGATGCAGATAAGAAATGGTTCCTGTTGAACGTGTTCCAGAAATTAAAACAGGAAGTGCTTCTCTATATCCTTTGTTTGCCAATGTTCCAGCTGCAGAAATTCGTACAGCTTCTTCAGAATCTTGTAAAAGGGGAAGCAGAATATTTACTTGATCATGATTTGCGACACGACCAATAATATAGACAGCGACCCAACGTTGTTTTGGGTCTTTATTTGAAAGGTATGGTTTAACTTCTTCAATGGAAGAACTTCCTTTCATGACCAACATATCAAGATACTGCATGGTGCGACTGAATTGCGGATTGTAAGATTCCATGACGATTTTCGTATCTGGTAATGACACATTTTGTGTATTCGAACGATTGCAAGCAGAGCATCCCGGAAGAAGGAAAAACAGGGCGCATAAGCCAAGAATTTTTTTATTCACGCTGTCCATAAAGCGAAAAAAACGCTAAAATAAAAAAGCAATTTTATCTTACCACAAGAATGTTTATTTGTATGGGATTTTTTCATCGTATTTTCATGGTCGTTATTTTCGTGGTTTTATTGCCTCTTCTTGGGGCAGGATGTCCATCTCTGTCAAAAAAAACGAATGCAACAATAACACCTTCTTCAAAAAGTACACCTCAGACTGTTTCTTTTGTGCGTGGAAACGGGGATGTGACGCTTGTTGAGTATGGAGATATGGAATGTCCGTATTCCAAAGAATTTCACGAAACATTGGAACAGATTATGCCAAAATATGAGGAAAAAATTCGCTGGGAATACAAACATTTTCCTTTGAACCAACACATGAAAAAAGCCACATTGGAAGCGGAAGCGGCAGAGTGCGCGGGAGCACAAGGAAAATTTTGGGAGTATCTGAATCAGATTTATGAACGAACCCCTTCGAATAACGGATTAGAAGAACAAGTTTTATTTGATATAGCGAACGAACTCAAATTAGATCAAACTACATTCAATACATGCATTGCTGATGCAACTTATCATGACAAAGTAAAAAAAGATGCGACAGAAGCTCAAGAACGAGGAGCTCTTGGAACACCATTTTCTGTTTTAGTTGATAAGAATGGACAGGTAGTCGAAGTGATTGACGGATTATATTCTCAACAAGAATTACAAGATATTTTTTCGAATTATTAAATATGCACCAACATCTCTTTTTTTCTCGCATACAAAAAATAGGTCTATCTCTTATTTTTTCTTTTTTTATTGCATCAGGTGCATACGCAGCAGGTTGGGCATCTCTTTTATCGCCAGTTTCTTCTTCTCTTTATGCCATTGATTTTTCTGGGACAACTGGCTATGCGGTTGGAGCAGATGGTTCTTTGGTTTATACATCTGATAGGGGAAAAACATGGAAAGAAGGGTCGTTGTCTACTTCAAAAGATTTTTTTGATGTCGCAGCTGTGAGTAGTACGGTTGCCTATGCATCAGGAGAAAGTGGAGTGATTGCAAAAACAGAAGATGGGGGAAAAACATGGAAATTTTTGGATTCAAGCACAAGTGTTTCTCTGTATGAAATTGTGATGACTTCAACTTCAACTGGATATACAGTTGGTGCAAGTGGAGTGATTTTGAAAACAACGGATAGTGGAAAAACATGGAAAGAACAAACATCAGGGATCAGTGTTGCTTTGTACGGACTCAGTTTTGTTTCAAATAGCAGTTCAACGCTTTGGGCGGTTGGAGAAAATGGAGTGATCCTCAAAACAACTGATAGTGGTTCAACATGGAAACAAGAAACATCTGCGACCTCTGTTGATCTTACCGCGATTGATATGGTGAGTAGTTCGGCTGGATGGATTGGAGGAGAAAACGGTATGGTTCTTAAAACAACAGACGGGGGCAGTCATTGGTCTTTGGTTTCTGTTTCACAAATTGATGGGTACGATGTAAAAGATGTTGCTTTTTTGAGCTCGACAGGTGATGGATTTATTTCTGCTGAGGGAGATCGTGTTTATAAAACAACAGATGGCGGGGCAAATTGGAGCCATATTTCTTTTCCTGGATCTTCAGATGTTTTGTCTATTACCTATGAAGACGAGGAAAAAATATGGGCAAGCGGTTCAGATGGTGCATTATTTGGATATGATGTTGGAAATCCAGGAAAACCAACAAATTTTACCATTCGAAGTGGAAGTCCTACCCATGACAGTACACCGACATTTGATTGGTCTGCGGCAACAGATGGGGAATCATCTGTAGATCATTATGAGTTTCGTATGGATGCAGGTTCTTATACAGATATTGGATCATTTACAAGTTATACGGTTTCGCATGTGTTGACGTCTGGTGACCATACAGCCTATTTGCGTGCGGTTGATGATGCAGGAAACACGGGAAGTGTTGTGAGTCTATCTTTTATGATTACAGAAACAGATGTGCCAGAGGTCGGAAAAATTTCTCCCACTTCTGCTGTTGAAGATGTAACAGTTACTTTATCTGCCACAGTTTCTGATGACCATGGAGTAGATGAATGTCTTTTGTATGTAAATGGAGTGAAGAAAAAAACCATGTCTGTGAAAGGAGAACAAGCAAGTGTTTCCTATACATTTACCGATACAGATTCTTACAGTGTGGCAGCACAATGCAGTGATGATGAGGGGAATAGCACTACCGGGTCTTCGGTTACGATAACTGTTTCAAAAGCGATCACAGATGTTGAGTCTGGAGATCTTGTGAAAACAGCTTGTTCAGATACGGTCTATGTGAATGATCCGTGTACAGCAGTGTATTTTTACGGACCAGATGGAAAACGCCATGCTTTTCCTAATGAACGTGTTTTCAAGACCTGGTATAAAAATTATGACAATATGGTGATTGTGACAGCTAAGGTTATGGCCTCCATTCCTCTTGGAAAAAATGTCACTTATCGTCCAGGTGTACGATTGATAAAATTCGACAGTTCAAATGCAGTGTATGCAATTACTCGTGGGGGAGTTTTGCGTCCCATTGCCAATGGAGCGATTGCTGCTGGAATTTATGGCAGTGATTGGGTGTCTGATATTGAGAGTGTTTCTGATGTCTTTTTTGGAAATTATGAAATGGGAGAGCTGATTGACAGTACTCTTGATTATAATCCAACAACGGAAAAAAATGCGGTGACAAGTATTTCAAAAGATTTGTAGTTAACTTTTCGTGTATTGTTTAGCTGACATTTGACCTAATGCAGCATATGCTCCTTGTGCATATGTTTTGAAACCAGCTTTGTCTATCATCGTTGCCGCAAGAGCTGCGGCGGCCATGCTGAGTGTCTCGTATTGTTCTTGTGTAATAAGTCGTCTTCCTATTTGTGGAAGATGATCAAAAGGTCCTCCTCCATGTGAACCGTTTGGATAAGCAAAATAATCTTCCACTCTTTGTTGAAATGCGTGGAGAATGCTTTCTTTTTGTTCTTCTGAACATGTAAGGTATTGATCAAGAATGTGACTGACTTGCGTACTAAAGTCAGATGTTCTTCCTCGAAAAAATTCAATTCTTTCTTGAGCATTCATTTTTTTGAGTTGTTCTAAAGGATTTTGTTCTGAAAATTCGGACATATTGAAAAAAGAGTCATGAGTTGAAACAGATATAGTTATATCTATTTTTGAGACAAGAAACAAGTTATTTATTTTTGTTTTGGAAAGAATGAGTTAGAATTTCGTCCGTATGAGACCTGTTTTAGAAGCAATTAATTTGGAAAAAATATACGGTCGTCAAACGGTTCTTGCTGGGCTTTCTTTTATCGTTCCTGAAGGAGCGCATATTGCGCTTCTTGGAAGAAATGGTTCAGGGAAAACAACTTTGTTGCGTTTGCTGGCTCAGGATGAAGAAACGGATAAAGGAAAAGTTCAATGTATGCCCTGGACAAGACTTGGAGTGTTAAGACAACACGAAGCATTTTTTGAAAATAAAACAACCATGGAATATCTTTCAGAAGATAGTGGAAAACCAGAATGGACTTGTGCGAAGCTTGCTGCGCGATTTGGATTGCATCCGAAAGATCTTGCGCTCACCCCAGCAACTTTATCTGGAGGATATCAGATGCGTGTGAAACTGATTCGCGTCTTGCTTGAAGATCCAACCCTTTTGCTTTTGGATGAACCAGTGAATTATCTTGATTTACCAACTCTTCTTTTGCTTGAGGTGTTTCTTCGAGATTATCCTGGTGCGTTTATCATGACGTCACACGATCGAGAAATCTTACAAAATGTTTGTACAACCACATGGGAATTATCCAAAGGAAAATTAGTCACATTCCCGGGTGATGTGGAAACATATTTAGATTGGAAAGAAGAACAAGCAGAGTATGTTCGTCGTACAAATAAACGGTTGCGTCGGGAAATGGCTGATGCTCAAGCGTTTGCAGATCGGTTTCGTGCAAAAGCGAGTCTTGCTACGCGAGCGCAAAGCAAATTAAAACATATTACAAAATTACGAGCTCGTTTGCGTGACCTGGATGATAATTTTTCAACGATTGCTTTTCGGATTCCGTGTTCACCTGTAGTGCCTGGAACAGCATTGCGATGTGAAAATCTTTCGATTGGGTATGAGAAAAAGGTGATCGCAGATCATATTTTTTTGGAAGTGCCGCGCGGAGCCAAGGTGGCGATTGTCGGAGAAAACGGACGAGGAAAATCAACCCTTCTTCGGACGCTTGCTGGAAGTCTTCCGGCTATTGATGGGTCTATGAAATGGTGGCATCGGGCTGATGTTGGATATTTTTCACAGCAGGATGGAGAAACTCTTGCGGAAAATCAAACCGTTCTCGAAGCCCTTACCAAAGCCGCTCCCGCAAATGTCTCGGCTGAACGTATTTTAGCTGCAGCCGGAGCTTTTTTATTTCACGGAGATGATTTAGAAAAATCATGTTCTGTGCTTTCTGGTGGAGAACGAGCACGTGTGCGTTTGGCGCGTTTGATTTTGCACGAACATACTGTTTTACTTCTTGATGAACCAACAAACCATTTGGATGCAGAAACCGTGGAAATTCTTGCAAAAGCATTGAATGAATATGCGGGAACTGTTTTTGTAGTTTCTCATGCTCGAACATTCATGAATGCATTTGCAGAACGAATATATGAGGTTCGTAACGGCACGGTTCGACATTATTTGGGAACGTATGAAGAATATGTTTCAGATTTGACGACGCGAATAGAAGAACTTGCGTCTGTTCCCGAATGTGTTCAACAAACAAGAACGGATACCAATCGGAAAGAACAGATGATGCGTGATCGTGAACATCGTCGTGCACAACAGCGTCTCGAAGAAGAAATAAAACGTTTAGAAAAAGAAAAGAGCAGTATTCTTGCCTATTTTTTTGAGAATCCAACGGATTATGCTCCAGAAAAATCCAGACGTCTTTCTGAAATCGAAGCGCTTCTTGAACAAACAGAAAAAAAGTGGTTTGCCATTGAAAGTTCAGGTCAAACAGATTGACAGTTGTGGTATTACATGGTTAGTTTTTATAGGATTTAAATGTTCTTTTTAAGAAAGGAGAAAGCTTGTACTTTTTTTATTTTTTCACCATTTTTGTTTATCTTTCTCTTTGTGTTCTTTTTTACCTGTTTTACCTGTTCGGAAAGATTTTGGTGTTGCTCTTTGCTCTTGTGGTCGAAAAGACTCTGATTTTTTTGAATGCAATGCGTAAGAAAGTACAGGCTGCGAATTCCTCGAGAGAGGTGTGTAATCGCGTACCAGAGGTTTTTTACGAAAAGAACGGACGAGATTTTCCATATCCGATCACTTCCTTACATTTTCGACCACCTATAACAATTCCGTATCACAGAGCTTTTCAGTACAGATCAGCTCCGTATATGAGACGTGGGTTTCGAAATCATTAAATATCCCGGCTCTTTCAAAAGAGTCGGGTTTTTCATATTAAAATGAAAATGGTAATATATTTCTATCTTTTATTCTTATCTTTTCTTTTTTATGTCCGAAGAGAAATCCGTTTCCCATTTGAAAGTGGGTCTTTTAATTGGATCTGTTATTGGAATGACTGCTGGTTTGTTCCTTCAGAGTAAAAAAGGTGCGCAAATGACAAAAGAGCTACAAAAAAAAGGTCAAAAGCTTCAGACAAAACTTGTGAAAGAACTGCAAAGTCGTCAGGAACTCACAAAAGAAGCATACGAGACATTAGTAGACAAACTCGTTGATCATTATGTGAAAACGAAAGAAATTGCAAAAAAAGAACTTCCAGAAATTCGTAAAGTTCTTTTAAAAAAATGGGTTCAAATTGAAAAACAGTTGGCTGCCACTGTTCAAGAACAAAAAGAAGAAAAAGAATAAAATAACCTCGATATTTTTCGTGCTGTATGTCTTTGGAAGAGATACTTTCGTTTTTGTTTCAAACATATCAGGTTTGGACGTATGGCATTTTGTTCATCGTTCTTTTTGCCGAAACAGGATTTGTTTTTACTCCATTTTTACCAGGAGATTCTTTGCTGTTTGCTGCTGGAACATTGGCAGCAGCCGGATCGTTGGATATTCGGTTTCTTTTTTTTCTTTTGATGATCGCGGCTGTAGCTGGAGATTCTGTGAATTATTGGATTGGACGCCGGATCGGGCCAAAAGTTTTTTTTAAAGATCAAGGACGGTTATTCAACCGAAGACATTTGGAACGTAGTCAACAATTTTACGAGACCCATGGAGGTAAAACGATTTTTTTTGCTCGTTTTATTCCTGTAATTCGTACATTTGCTCCTTTTCTTGCTGGGATTGGACGCATGTCTTATCGTCGGTTTTTTGTCTACAATGTTATTGGTGGAATTGTGTGGGTTGGACTTTTTTTGTTTACCGGATTCTTTTTTGGTCAATGGGCATTTGTCAAAGAACATTTTTCTTTGATCATTTTTGCTATTATTTGTCTCTCATTTATTCCAGCTATTCTGGAATATCTGCGTGCCAAAAAAAGAGAGAAATAAAATTTGAATACAAAAATCCACCCGGATCATTCCGAGTGGATTTTTTTATTTTTAGAAATTTGGAGTGCGGCGGCGTCTTTCAGATGAGGAATGTGCTGGTCGTTGTCCATATCCTGCACGTCCTTTACTTTGACCTTGTCGTCGGTGGCGTGGATATGCTTCACGATCAACATCTGCTGTTTCACTCATAGTGCGAGCAGGAGGAAGTTCTGGGAGTGGGGTAATGCGCAAAGGTAAACGAATGAGTTTTTCAATGTCACGCACATCACGTCCTTGATCAGGCATAGCAAAGGAAATCGCTTTTCCTGCTTGTCCGGCACGTCCTGTTCGACCAATACGGTGTACGTAGTCTTCCGCTTGGTCCGGAAGGTCAAAATTTACAACAAGTTCAATTCCTTTGACGTCAATGCCGCGTGCAGCAATATCTGTGGCAACCAAGACGCGATATTTTCCATTTTTAAATCCTTCCAAAGCATCACGCCGTTGGGATAAGGAACGATCCGAATGAATTTCCGCAGCCGAATGTTCCATGTGTTTGAGAGAGCGACAAATTTTTCGTGCTCCATGTTTTGTACGACTAAACACAAGAACGGTTCCATGATATTCTCCAAGCAATTTTTCAAGCAAACGAACTTTGTCATTTTTTTGTACAACGAACAGTTCTTGTTCGACTCGTTCCGAAGCGGTTCCTGAAGGAGCAACTTCAATACGAACAGGGAGTTTCATGTATCCAGCAGCCAATCTTGCAATTTCGCCAGGCATAGTTGCGGAGAATAACATAGTTTGCCGTTCTTTTGGAATCGTTTCCAAAATACGTTTAATCTGTGGAGCAAATCCCATATCAAGCATGCGATCGGCTTCATCAAGTACAAGGATATTTACCCGGTTCAATTTGACGGTTCCTTGGTTTAAGTGGTCAATCAAACGTCCAGGAGTTGCCACAATCACATGCGGATCATTTTTGACTGCTCGAATTTGAGGTCCCATAGAAGCACCTCCAATCAAAACAGCAGATTGCAAATGAATACCGCGTCCGATTTTTTCAAAGGTTTCGCTTACTTGAATGGCTAATTCGCGAGTTGGAAGTAAAACAAGTCCGCGACCTTTTGTGGCAGCGAGTCGTTGAATCATAGGAATCGCAAACGCAAGCGTTTTTCCTGTTCCTGTTTGAGCAATTCCAACAAGATCATTGCCTTCTACACCAATCGGAATGGCTTTTGTTTGAATAGGGGTTGGAGTCTCGAAATGATTTTTTTCAAGGATTTCCAAGAGTTTTGGCGCAATGCCAAGCCCGAAAAAGCTTTCGGTTGATGGTTTTGGTTGTGGTGTCATAAAAAAATAATACGACCCGATTTCCACGGGTCGCATTATCCTACGACGCACACGAGGTTCGAGTCTCAAGACCTCTTTTTGTAAGGTCTCATTAGGGGGAAAGAGTACCAGAAAAACAAATAGTTGTCAAATGTTTTTAACAAATTATTCAAACAACTCTTGTACTTCCTGCCAAGAAAGTTCCGGTAATGTTTCCGCTTCTTCGGAAATAAGTGCATCAAATAAGCGTTTTTTACGTTCTTGAAGCGCAAGAATTTTTTCTTCCACTGTTCCTTTTGTTGCGAGTTTGTATACATTTACGGTTTTTGTTTGACCAATACGATGAGCACGATCCATGGCTTGACGTTCGGTCATCGGATTCCACCATGGATCAAAAAGAATCACGGTGTCTGCAGCTGTAAGGGTGAGTCCTGTTCCTCCGGCACGTAAACTTAAAAGAAAGACAGGAATCGTCGGATCTTCATGAAATCGACGAACCGCTCCGGCGCGATCGCGTGTCTTTCCTTCAATCGTGACATGTCCGATTTCTTCGCGATCCAGTGCTTCCCGTAAAATGTCCAACATGGAAGTAAATTGGCTGAACAAAAGCACTTTGTGTCCGCCAGAAACAGCTTCGCGTACGAGTTCAAGTGCATGTGCCATCTTTTCCGAGGTTTCTTCGACACGTCCGATGGAATGGTCTACTAATGCCGGGTGGTCACAAATGCGCCGTAAACGCATAAGAGCGGAAAGAATGTCCACACGAGACCGATTCCATCCTCTGGTTTTTACTTTTTCAAAAATATCTTCACGAACTTGGGTGAGGGTTCGTGTATAAAGTACGAGCTGTTCTGGAGCAAGATCGCACCAGCGAGTTTCTTCGATTTTCGGAGGAAGTTCTTTGACAACATTTTCTTTTGTGCGGCGCAAAACAAACGGGCGTACACGTTTTCGCAATAATTCCAGGGTGGAATGATCTTCATGATGTTGGATGGGGAGCAAATATTTTTGTCGAAATGATCGGAAACTTCCAAGAAAACCAGGCATGAGAAAATCAAACATACTCCAAAGTTCGTGTACACCATTTTCAAGTGGGGTTCCCGTGAGAGCCATGCGTTGTTTGGATGGAAGAAGTTTCACGGCTTTTGCGGTCGCTGTGTTTGCGTTTTTGATGTATTGAGCTTCATCAAGAATACAAACAGAAAATGGTTCTTGTTGTGAGAGATAGGTGGGAAGATCTCTCGCAATCAAAGAATAAGGAGTGATCACAAGATCAGATTTTTCAAAACAAGCAAAGTTTTTTTCTCGATCTTTTGCCGGTCCATCAATAAGACAAATTCGTAAATCCGGGGTAAATTTTTTTGCTTCCTGCGCCCAGGTATGAACTAGAGTTTTTGGACAGACCACAAGGGCAGGGGATGTGCGATTTTTGAGCGAGGCAATGAATGCGAGTGTCTGAGCTGTTTTTCCAAGTCCCATATCATCGGCGAGAATGCCCCCAAATCCGTAATGGCGTAAAAAAGAAAGCCACGCCACTCCATCTTTTTGATACGGACGGAGACGATGTTCAAGTTCAGGAGCTAAAAAGGGTTTTTTTGGCATGGATCCTGTTTTTGCATCCTGTAAAAAAGTGGAAAGTGCTTGATCAGTTTCCCGGACACGTGCAGACCTGGTCGCCTCAAGAATCGCCATCATGGCCGGTGCATCAAAGAGACGTGCGGCATATTTTCCATCCGGATGTTTTTCCGCTGTTTCAAGAATTTCAACAACAGGACGGGAATCTTTTGCATTTCGAACGCGGATAAACGATCCATCTGTTCCGCGAACAAATTCGGTTTCTCCAAGGGCAAGTGATTCAACCTGTTCAGGAGTGAGATGTGCACCTGCACAATGCCATTCTACGGAAAATGAAAACCAATCAAGTCCGGATGCAGAAGAAAGATTCCATTGTGAGGTGAGGTCTGCTTCCTCAACGACATTCAGCGGGGCAAAACTTTCATCCTCTTCTACATGATAGGCATCAGAAAGAAGAGGAAGTTCTTCTGTTAAGAAGGAATACAGATTTCCACCAGAAACTTCATATCGTCCTTCTTTTACTTGTTTAGCTCCGGCGCGTATGAGATGATGATGTGTTTCGATTTCTTCTTCCCAGTCTCGAACAGCAACATGTTGAAGACCTGTTTTGCGATCTGTGTGAATTTTTTCTTGTATTTGATTCAAGGGAATACTGATAGGACCATATTCCGCATTAGCATCAATAAAAAGAACATCTGTTTTTTGTTCATAGGAAAGCCGAAGGAGAATACGTGTGAGTGGGTGACGTTTAGGTTGTGGTTGTTTGGATTGCAGACCAGCCATTCCTTTTTGTAAACGAGGAATGGATTTTTTTTGTTCAAAAATTTCATTGAAATCATTATCTTCTTCTTCGAGATTCTGAATGCAAGAAAGTCCAAGAGCCACGACATGTTTGCATGCTCCTTGCCAGTTGTATGGACAACTGCATTCGTACGTCAAAATCGTATCTCCTTCCGGAGAAAGGATGAGTTCTGCCTCGTATGGTTTACCACCATAGACAAATCCATGAATACGGGATCGGTCATCAGATAAACGATGAATAGACACGTCTTCAACAGTTTCACGGCGGAAATACTCCCAACCGCGACGGTATGAGTCCGGATTTGCGATCCTTTTTAACAAGGAAACAGTGATCATAGATTCCGCGCAGTGTAACAGAAAGCTGTGGAAAAACAAGTTCTTGTCTCTTTTTATTCTTTGTCTATTCTGGTATTATTTCTGTAGTTTCATTTTTGTCCTCCTTATTTATGTCGTCCACAACTCCTTCCGTTGAAGAGGTAGAACGTGATTTGCGCCAATTTGGCGAACGTCTTGCTTTTTTGCTTGCGGCAGCCGATATCCCATCAGATGTGAAAGATGCCTGGGTTACTCTTGTTCCAAAAATGACGCTTGAACAAATCGATCGGTTAAGCGGAATTTTGGAACGATATGTGAAAGGGGCTGTAGCAACCGATGTGCGTTCTTTTCGGGAAGAGATTGAAAAGTTAAAGGAAAAGCAACGTACTTCTTTGGCAGCAGCAGCACAAACAGCTCTTGATGAGATGGATGCGGTTGAAAAACAAATTCAGGGTTGATATGCCATGGAATACTCTCGCGAACGCTCTTCAAACAAGTCGTCTTGATCCGGAAACAAAATTGGTTGCCATTGATCTTCTTTCGAGAATCAATGATCAAACGCTTGTTGAGGATTTGGTCGAATTACTTACTGGTTGGGCTGCGGAAGAAAAAAAAGAAGATGCCCTTTTTTTGGAACAAGTTATGGCTCTTGAAAAACGATTTCGTGAGCGTCAAAATCAAGTACAGCAACAGGCAGTGAAAGAAGAACAGCATCTTGAACAAGAAATGAAACGAGAGGAGGAAATCGAAAAGATTCGTAATCAAATTATAAATGTATGAGTCGGCAAGAAGGTTCAAAAAAGTTGCCAAGTTTCGAGGAACTGGCTTCCATTGCTCGTCGTACGGGTCAAGATAAAACAGCGAATCGTTTGGAAAAAGTGAAAGAATTTGCAAATGAAAAAGAGGAAAAAGTTTCTTCTTTAAGAATGCAGTTAGATGCTTGGCGTTTGAAAGATGGAGCGTTTCGGGATCAGACAGCTTATATAAATGTCTATGAACAATTGCGAAAGGTGTTAGATAAAAAACAGCCTGAACGGACAGAAGTCGCTCGAGTTTATGCAGATTTTTCGAATTGGGTTTCGACGCATGGGGGCGAGAAAGAATGGCGACAAAATATAAAAGAAGTAAAAGAGAAGTTTGCAGCTTTGAAAGAACAAGATTCCAAACAAGAAAAAGTAGAAAAAGAAAGAGTAGAGAAAGAAGCGGAAGAATTAGGAGAACTTGCTTCAAAACGTTTTCTTGAATTGACGGAAGGGGAAGAGGATTTGTTGCCGGTGGAAAAGGATGATCTTATCGGTCGTCTTAAAAAAGCAATGTATGAATGGAGTTTGAAGGATCAGATGTTTCGAGGAGTTGGAGGATATCAGGATGTTTATCAAAAATTGGCTGCAGCCGTAGATGCGGGCGAAGTCGATAAAGCAAAGGAAGCTTTTGCTGCGTTTCAAGAATGGATTTCTGCGCAAAAAGATATTTTGAAACATTTAGACAGATCAGATAAATTTTTACCAGGAGAAAAAACAGAGGATCTTCTTCCTGTTGAAAAAGATGACCAACTTCCGGTTGAAAAGGCTTTAGATAAGGGTCTTCCTGTAGAGAAAAAACAAGTAGATAAAGAGTCTTGGCCAGCTCCTTTTCGGGAACTGGATGATTTGCGTACAAAATCTGCACGATCTGGTCTTTCAGATGAGGAGAAGGTGCGTCTTACTGCTCTTGAACAGGAAGTGGCGCGTATTTCAGTTCCTGTTGTGATGGAAGAGGAACTGAATCGTCAGGAAAAATTTGCATCGGATATCATAGACCAATCATCCGTGGAAAAGGATTTTGTGGTTGATGTAAGAAAGAAATTGAATGATTGGGATTCAAAAGATGGTTCCATTCGGGATATTCCTGAATATGCTCAGTTGTATAGACGTTTGCGTCGTGCACTAGATGCAAAACGTCCTTTGCGTGGGGAAGTTGGTGAAGCATATCGAAATTTTATTGATTGGATTTTTAAGAATGGAATGGGAGATAAATGGACAGGAACGGAAGAGGAAAATAATGAAACTGAGACAGCAGAATTTGTTTTGCAATTAAATGAGGCCATGAATGCTTGGCAGCAGTTAAAAGACGGTCATTTTCGGGAACGTCCAGGATTTAAAGAAGTCTATGAAGTATTACGAAAAGCATTGGATCGAAAAAATGTTGTTTTAGCTGAGATAACAGCCGCTTACAACGCTTTTCTGAATTGGTTGGATGCACAAAAAGATGGAAGCCGAGAAAATTGGGAAGAAGTTCGAAAACAGACAGAAGAACTGTTAGCTCGTATGCGACAGGAACCAGGAGAAACCAAAACAGAGACATTTGCACCTGCTTCAGAAACAGAAAAATTAGAATCTCTTCCAAAAGAAAAAGAAACATCTGGAGTCGAGACACCATCGGAAAAGACAGGCTGGGGTCGTTTTTTGGATCGTTTTATCCGCAAACATGTGAAGGGGGAATATTTGGAAGAAGAGCAGACAGATAAATTGACAGCTGCAAGAGTAGCAAAAGGCATCGGAAGCGGACTTCTCGGCTTGGCTGCAACATTTGGCGGAGTAAAATCATTTGCTGATGTTCCTCGTTGGTGGCTTCAAAAGCGATATACAGGACAAGAAATTGAAAAGTTAAAAGGAATATTTGAGAAGAATGTAGAACCATCTCCTCATGTTGAAATGCCTCCTTCTCCTGTAGAGCTTCGTAAACAAACCCTGCTTGATGCAGTAGAAAAATCCCCGTATTTCAATGAAGAAAAACGCGCTGGATTCCGTAAACAATTGGATCGTATTTTTGAGAATTTTACCCAAGAAAAAGAAAAAACAGATGATACACAATTGAACGAAGCTGTTTTTAAACTCATTGATGAAACTATTGAGGCACGAGTAAAAGGTACTGTTGCTTTGAAAGAGACATTAAACACCTTGTTTTGGACAGTTGCTCCTCTAAGACTTGCTGCTTACGGCGGAGTCAGTCTTTTGGAAAGATGGCAGAAAGTGTCAAAGGAGATTGAAAGGGGTGAACGGACCGAAAGCAAAGCAAAAGAATTTGTTGTCAATGGGTTTGTTGAGACATGGAATAAGCTTCGATTCAAAGGAGAGGGAAAATTTGGTCGCAAGGCTATGAATGCTGGTCAAGCAGCATTAACAGTTTCTCGTTTTGTTATGTTGGGGTCTTTGGCAATTCCAGAAGGTCTTGAATTACTTGATTCAGATAGTGTGGGAGAAGCTGCAAATAAAGCAAAAGAACATTTGAGTCAATTTATTGATTCTGCGTTGAATGCTTGGGATGAAAAATCTATTCCAGAAATTTTGAGCGATGACATGGCTGAACGGTATACACATTTGATAGGTGCCTTTCATACAGCTACGGAAGCTGTGAGTCATCCAATGGATACCGCTTCTGGATTACTTGGAAAAGCGAAACATGCGGTGAAAAGAGTCTTTGGTAATGAAACAAAAGTACCGGCTGATATAGGGCGCGGAATAGGAGAACTAGAAGGAGAAGAAGGAGAACTTCCTACTCCGATATCGGAAGGAGATGAGGGGCTTGAAGGGGATAGTTCAACAGAAATAGGTAAAGATTCTGGATCAGGACATACAGAACTTGGAGGTTCAGATATCGCACCTGCTCATTCATGGGATTCTTCTTTGCACGGATATTCAGGTGAAAAAATGCAAGAACTTTATGATCGTGGTCTTGTTCATGCAGGAGAAGGTACGAACTCTATTACCGGATTACTTGCTCGACAGTTTCATGGAGATGCAAGTCTTGGGGTTCCTGCAGATCAAGCTAATCGTTTAGCTCAGGAAATGGCCGCGAAGGCGGGATTCCTAGACACAGACGGAGGAGAAACCTGGCTTACATCAGCTGCACGCGAACATCTTTCTGTGGTGCCGGTTCAGGAAGCTGGAGAATGGCATATTGCCTTTGTGGATGAACATGGCGTACGTCTTTCAGAAGAAGCTCTGAAAACACAAGGGTTGACTATGGATATGACTGCTGAAGAGCTTTTAGTTCGCCGAGGTGGAATGACAAAAGAACTCTCAAGTTCTGCTACACCACACGCGCCAGAACCAGTGCATTCAGAATCTGGAGAACTTGCATCTACAGATATGGGACGTCCAGAAATTCTGAAACCAGAGTTTGTGTATGATGCAGAAGGAAAAATTACGGATTTGCGTTATACGTATGGACTTCCGGAAAATGCAGAAGCGAAACAGGAAGTCTTACAAAAGATTTTTTTCCTTGCCCATCCGGAAGCATCTGTCATACCAGAAGGATATGAGCCATCTGCGTCTGAACTGGATTTGTATGCACACCATCGTGTCTTAGAAAATGCGATTCCTAATTCTGCAGAACAGACCTATCTTCGTGAATTGATCGATCAAGATACAAGTCATATCGAAGCGTCTTTTGTAGAAATTTCAAATTTGGGGACAGCCAGATTTGAGTATAATGATTCCGGAGACGTTGTGAGGCTTGTTTCAGATATGAGACTGACCGGTCAAGAGGCAACAGATGCGAGACAGTTTATGCTAAAAGGAGATTGGAGGCTGTCTTTAAAGGAAGGAGTGGATGTAAGTATGTCTCAAGACGTTCTTTCAGATAATGCGCGTAATTTGTTTATCGGGGAACGCGTGTTTCAAAATTTAGAATCGCGCGGATTGGAAGATTCTCCGGAAGCGAAATTTCTCTTGAAACAAATGCGCCATGTAGTAGATACAATTGAAAAAACACGTGGAGACGTGTTTGATCATGAGAATGGGTTGTATAAACTTTTGTTTCCTCCAAAAGAAAACTAATTTTGATGGTTCGTACAAGAAAACAGCTGTTTTATGCAGCTGTTTTTCTTAAAACAAAATCCCGAACGAATTTTCATCGTTCGGGAAAAGGTGGTTAGAGACGGGAATTGTGGAATCGTGCTTCCCATGTGCGCAGTTCCGGCAAGCGACTTTGATGAATCATAAGAACATATTTCGGTCCCCATTCGATTTTTTTGGAAATGGGTGGTTCGTATGGTTCGAATTGCTTCGTTTCCATGTTTACCCGGAGGAAAACAAACCCCATCTTTTGCGAGATGCCAATCACAGGTGTGATGTCCCACGGAGGTGCCGGGTGTATGGAGATGAGAGCTGCTCCTATCTCTCCTTTCCAAAGTCTGGCTATTCCGATTCCAAGGCTTCCTTCCGTGGTCCGCACCTTTTTGAACAAACCTCCACAATCTGTTTTGTGCGCGAAGGCCTGTACAAATGGCGGATAATTTCTCGGATCATCGTTCAGAATCACAGCCTGTTCGCTGAGAGGTCGCAAGGTGTCGATGGAGAGAATCTCACGATTGGTTAATGAATAGATGCGAACAACATCCGAATTCATTGCCGATTCGTATCCATAAATTTCGCCTGTTTTTACATCGCCCACATACGCGGCAATGATTTTTCCGTCGTGCACGAGGGCAATCATGGTTCCAATGCCATGAGATTGCCGACGAACCAGGGCTTTGGTGCCATCAATTGGATCAACGGTTACATAAACATCAGTTCCTCCCATTTGGCACGGAACCATCAATTCTTGTTCTTCGGCCACGACACCGAATTCAGGAAAATATTTGAAAAGCATTCGGATATAAGTTTCCTGAGCGGCTTTGTCGATTTCCGTGACCACATCATCCATCTGACCGCCATAACCTCTTTTTTGTGTGATTTCAAACGGTTGAGACAATCGTCCATTGGCTAAATGAATAACGTCACGCACGATGTGTTCGAGATCCATTTTTTCTCCTGATCTAGGTTTAATAATTCCTTGTCTTAAGATAAGACAAGGAATTTGATCAAAAAAAGAAAAAAATGTCAATTTTTGTTTGTTCTGGTATTTCCGTAAATGAATTGTTAAAATAATGTAGGTCTTTAGGGCTTAAACTTTATGAAACTCCAAATCCAAAAAAGAAATAGACAAATCACAAACGCAGACGTATTTATTGCTTCTTGTTTTGAAGACGAAATGTTTTCTCATGAGACAACATATTTGAATGAGATGACGGGTGGTTTGTTAGCAAAACTTGTAAAGAAAGAAAATTTTACAGGGAAAGCAGATCAAACCGTGAGTCTTTTTTTTCAAAAGTCTCTCAAACAACACGTTCGCATTCTCTTGGTTGGTCTTGGAAAACAAGAAGAAGTGCAGGAAGAATCTGTGCGCCAAGTTGCAGCGACCGCTGTTCAAATGGTGCGAAGCTGGCAAGGGAAACATGTTGTTTCAGATTTTTTTGGCATGAGAAGTAAAAAATTTACTCTTGATGCTTGTGCAAAAGCAATGGCAGAAGGTCTGTGGCTCGGAACATATGATTTTGCTAAGTACAAATCGTCTTTAAAAGAAAAAAAATTCTTTCCTGAAACCTGGACATTCATGACTGAACATAAGACAGATATAAAATTGGCATCCAAAGGATTATCTCTTGGGGAAATGTATGCGGATGCAACCATATTTGCACGCAATCTGGTCAATGAACCTGCACAGCATATGCGTCCGGCAGATTTGGTTGCTGTGACAAAAGCGATCGTTGCCGCAAGTAGTAAAACAATCAGCATGCGTGTTTTTAATCGAGCTCAATTAGAGAAAAAAGGAGCGGGTGGTATTTTGGGTGTTGCGCGCGGTTCGGACCATGAACCATTTCTCGTTCATCTTGTTTATAAGCCTCTTCATGCAAAAAAACGAATGGTGTTGGTAGGAAAGGCAGTCACCTTTGATTCAGGCGGTATTTCTCTTAAACCATCTGATGCCATGACGACCATGAAAATTGATATGGCCGGAGCTGCAGCTGTTCTTGGGGTATTTTCTGTTCTTCCAGATTTAGAATTAAATGTCGAGATCCACGGTATTTTTGCTGCATGTGAAAATATGCCTTCGGGAAAAGCGATTGTTCCAGGAGATATCGTCCGCATCATGAATGGAAAAACCGTTGAGGTTTTGAATACAGATGCTGAAGGTCGTGTGACGCTTGCAGATGCACTGACCTATGCATTACAACAAAAACCGGATGTCATGATTGATTTGGCAACACTAACGGGTGCATGTGTGGTGGCTCTTGGGGAAGAAGTGGCTGGAATGATGTCGAATGATCGAACATTGTGCGATGAATTGAAGAAAGCTGCAGATCGTGCAGGCGAACGTGTTTGGGAACTTCCACTTGAACCGGGATACAAAAAATTATTGCATTCGGAAGTTGCAGATTTGAAAAATATTGCCGGACGTTACGGAGGGGCTGTGACTGCAGGACTTTTTCTTCAAGAATTCGTAGAGGAAGTTCCATGGGCACATCTGGATATTGCCGGTCCGGCGTTTGCAGAAAAACCATTGAATTCCTATACAAAATATGGTGCAAGCGGATTTGGCACGCGCACGATTCTTGAATATATTCGATCGATGTAAATTCTGGTCATCTTTCCTTTTTACTTGAAAATAAAAATCACCTCGTATCAAAGAGGTGATTTTTATCAATAAATTTTACAATTCATTTTATGACTTTCCCAATGTTTTTTCTCCAGGCTTCCATTCAACAGGGCAGAGTTCTCCGGTTTGAAGAGCGCTTAGGACACGGAGTAATTCACTAACAGAACGTCCGACTCCCATGTCATGGTAAATCGCAAGGCGCAGAATTCCATCTGGATCAATGATAAAGGTTCCTCGCAGAGTAACGCCCTGTTCTGCAAGAAGAACTCCATAGTCACGCGATGTAGAATGATTCATGTCTGAGAGAAGAGGAAAACGAAGTTCTCCCAAATCCTTTAACCATGCTTTGTGCGAATGGACAGAGTCTGTTGAACACCCAAACACAACGGCATTGAGTTTTTCAAATTCATCGTATCGTTTTGAAAATCCAGTGATTTCCGTCGGACAGATAAAGGTAAAATCAAGAGGATAGAAAAAAAGAACAACCCATTTGCCTTTATATTCAGAAAGACGGTATTGGATAAAGTCTCCTTTTTCGTTCACTCCTTCTATTTCAAAAAGCGGAGCTGGACGTCCGACTTGGGCCATTTGAGGAGCGCGATCTTCAATCATAGAGAAGAAGTTAATATATTACATTACCTTATTATTTTAGCTTTTTTTTTCTGTGAAGTCAAAGAAAATATATTGAAATTTACCGGCATATTTTCTAAAAATTGACCTTATTTTTCCATTCCTCTATACTATTGGCTGCTTTTCTTTTTTTCTTGTGGAAAACCAAGACCCTTCACATACTCCCGCACATCAAAATAATGATGCAAAATATTATCGTCTTGCTTTCAGAATTTTGGTTGATTTTGGGGCAACACTTGCGATCCCTGCTCTTGTATCCGCATTTCTTGGGATATGGCTTGACCGTCATCTTGGAACAAAACCATGGATATTGATTGTGTGTCTGTTTATCGGATTTACATTAACTTGGATGATGATCTTGAGAAAAGCTCGTTTATACGCAAAAGATTTTGAACGTATTGGAAAAGAACGTGTTGTATGATGATCTCTGTTGGAGCCGAGCCTATATTTTTTCTCGGTACATTTCCGGTTACAAATTCCATGTTAACAGCCTGGATTGTTGTCGCGTTATTTTTTATTTGTGGATGGTTCATACGTAAACAAGCCTCGCTTGCCCCAAAAGGAATGATGAATTTTGTTGATTGGGTGATTGAATTTTTATTAACAGAAGCAGAAAAAGTGACAGGCGATCGTGAACGTACACGAAAATTTTTTCCTCTTTGTGCGACGCTTTTTTTCTTTATCTTAATTTCAAACTGGATGGGGTTGTTGCCTGGTGTTGGTTCTATTGGTATTCATGAAACACATGCAGGAGAAAGTGTGTTGATTCCGTTATTCCGTCCAGCGACAAGTGATTTGAATTTTACGCTTGCTATTGCGATATTTTCGATTCTTGCCACACATATTTTTGGTATTTTTACATTCGGATTTCTGACACATGCGAGTAAATTTTTTAATGTGCGCGGAATTATTCGAGCCATTCGACGCGGACCCATGGATGTTGTCGTGGCTATTGTTGAATTTTTTGTTGGTCTTTTGGAAATTGTGAGTGAAGGAGCAAAAGCTGTTTCTCTTGCCCTGCGTCTTTTTGGAAATGTTTTTGCTGGAGAAGTCCTCCTGACTGTCATGTACAGTCTTGTTTCCTTTTTTATTCCTCTTCCATTTCTTTTTCTCGAACTTCTTGTTGGTCTGATTCAAGCAACTGTTTTTTCTATGCTGGTTCTTGTCTTTCTTAAATCCATGACAGACAATCTCCATGGAGAAGAGGAAAGCGAGCACACGACTCATTGAGAAGTGAAATGATGGAAAGAATATTTTTTCCATGATTCCACTCCTTAATAGTTAATTTTTAATTTATGACACCAGAAGTGGTAAAAATTCTTGCGAGTGCTCTTGCCATTGCTATCGGCGGCATGGCTCCGGCTTTAACGATTGGATTTATTGGTGCAAAAGCAATGGAAGGAATCGGACGCAATCCAGAAGCGGCTGGAAAACTTCTTGTTCCTATGCTTCTTGGTATGGCTTTTGCAGAAGCGATTGCTATTTATGCACTCGTTGTAGCACTTGTTATTCAGTTTGTTCTTTAGTCTGCGGACGTCCAGGTGAACGTGGTGTTCGCCTGTGGTCCTTGGATTAACCGTATCATTATTTTTTATGTCCGTTGAAGCAGGAACCACTCAAGAAGCCTCAATAGAAGCCAAAGAGACCGGAGGAATTGCTGCCCTTGGGATTAATGGGGGCATGTTTTTCGCTCAGCTTCTCAATTTTATTGTTGTCCTTCTTATTTTTTGGAAATGGGTCTATCGCCCTATTGTAACAATGCTTGATCGTCGAACAGAAACCATTGAAAAAAGTTTGAAGCAGGCAAAAGAAATTGACGAACGTCTATTGAAATTGGATACAGAACGCACAACGGTTCTTGCACAAGCACAACAGGAAGCCGTTGAACTGTTAAGTCGCACACATGCGGAAGCGGAATCTCAACACCAGGCAACCATGGCAAAAGCAAAAGAAGAAGTTCGCCGTTTGATTACAGAAGGAAAGGCACAGCTCATCAAAGAAAAAGAATTCATGATCAAAGAAACACGCGATGAAATTGCTGCCCTTGCCATCGAAGTTGCAAAAAAAGTGGTGCAGGAAAATATCGATAAAACCCGTTCGCAGGTTTTGGCAAAAGAAACCATTGAAACCATGTTGGATGTATGAGGCAGTATGAAATTCAACAATGGGCTCGTGTGCTTGTTGACATGGCTGAAACAGTGCCAGATGAACGGCTTGATGAGGCTGTGAGTGTATTTGTTTCTTTCCTTGCAGAAAAAGGAGGATTGCGTTATTGGCGTGAAATTTTGCGTGCGATGGATCATGTATGGAGTCATCAATATGGAGCTGCACATGTGACGGTCACATCCGCACATCCACTTTCTGCAAAACTTCGAACGACACTCGAACAAACATGGCCTGGAGCGGATATTCAAGAAAAGGTTGATTCAGAAATGATTGGAGGAGCAGTGTTGCGAGTTGATGATCGAATATTTGATGGTTCTGTTCTCGGTCGTCTTCAACAAATGAAAAAACATCTTGGGGTATTGAGTTAAAATATATATGGCAAAAAAACAAGACATTATCGAATCCCTTCGTCGGCAAGTTGCCGCGTTTCAAACAACAGCAAAACAAGAAAGTGTCGGGACCGTTATCTCGGTTGGAGACGGTGTGGCACGCATGAGCGGACTTTCTGATTGTCAAGCAGCAGAAATGTTGCAATTTCCCGGTGATGTCTATGGTGTTGCTTTGAACCTTGAGGAAGAAACCGTTGGGGCTATTATTTTAGGTGATGCCACGAAAATCAAAGAAGGCGACACTGTCGCATCAACCGGACGTATTCTTTCTATTCCTGTTTCAGATGAGGTTGTTGGTCGTGTGATCGATCCATTGGGAAATCCATTGGATGGAAAAGGCGCTATTCGCGCAGATACATATCAACCGATTGAAAAAGTGGCGCCGGGAGTCATGACAAGAAAATCTGTTGGTGTTCCGCTTCATACAGGGATCAAAGCTATTGACGCCATGATTCCGATTGGACGTGGACAGCGTGAATTGATTATTGGTGATCGTCAGGTGGGAAAAACAGCCGTGGCTATTGATACGATTTTGAACCAAAAAGGAGAAGGAGTGAAATGTATTTATGTTGCCATTGGTCAGAAAGAATCAAAAATTGCAAAAATAGTTGCTCGATTGGAAGAAGCGGGAGCCATGGAATATACAACGATTGTGATTGCTGGAGCGTCAGATCCTGCCTCACTCTCCTTTGTTGCTCCGTATGCCGGATGTGCCATTGGAGAATATTTTATGGCAAAAGGAGAGGATGCTCTCGTGATTTATGACGATTTGTCCAAGCATGCATGGGCGTATCGTGAAATTTCTCTTTTGCTTCGCCGTCCACCTGGACGTGAAGCATATCCTGGAGACGTTTTTTATCTTCACTCTCGCCTGCTTGAACGAGCCGCTCGTTTAAATGAAGAAAATGGAGGAGGTTCTTTAACCGCGCTTCCCATTATTGAAACCCAATCAGGAGATGTTTCCGCCTATATTCCAACAAACGTGATTTCCATTACCGATGGACAGATTTATTTGGAAACTGATTTGTTTTATCGCGGTATTCGTCCGGCATTAAATGTTGGTCTTTCTGTGTCTCGTGTCGGATCTGCCGCTCAGACAAAAGCCATGAAAAAAGTGGCATCCAAACTTCGTCTTGATCTTGCTCAGTTTCGTGAATTGGAAGCATTTGCTCAGTTTGCGACAGACTTAGATGAAACAACACGTCGTCAGATTGAACGCGGTCGCCGTGCTGTGGAAATGACCAAACAATTGCAGTATCAACCGCTTCCTTTTGAAAAACAGGTTGTGGTCTTATTTGCGATTGTTCATGGATATCTTGATACCATTCCTGTTGAGCGTATTTCTTCATGGGAAACAAATTTTCAGGCATTTTTAGAAAGTTCATTTCCAACGATTCTAGAACAGATTCGTTCAAAACGAGATTTGGATGATGAAATGGTCGGGTCTTTACGTCAATCAATTGAAAAGTTTCAAGAGCAATTTGCTCGTTCTGCAACATAATTTTTTATGGCCGTTAGTACTCGTGTTATTCGACGACGCATTAAGTCTGTTCGAAACACTCGCAAAATCACCAAAGCCATGGAATTGGTCGCGGCAAGTAAAATGCGTCGTGCGGTTCAAGCTGTGTTGCTTACGCGTCCATATGCACGCTTGGCAATGGAAACAGTGCGTTCTGTCAGTCGTTTGACGGACGTACATTTGCATCCTTTGCTTCGCCAAAATGGAGAAACAAAACGGACATTATTTATCCTTCTGACATCAGATCGCGGACTCGCAGGCGGATTTAATGCAAATATTTTTCGAAAATTTTTGGTAGCACTTAAAGAAATGCCAACAGATTCATCTATTGATATTGTGGCTGTGGGAAAACGTGGAGCAGATGCTGTGCGCCGTCTTCATAAAAATATGGTGGCGACTTTTGTAAACATGGCAAACCATCCCCGATTCGAAGATACACTTCCTATTTCACGGCTTGCCATGGAAGCTTTTTCAAAAGGGGAATATGACAAAGTTGTATTGGGATATACGGATTTTGTTTCCGCTGTTTCTCAACAACCAGTACTTGTTGATCTCCTTCCGTTTACTTTTTTGAAATCGGAACCAACACAAGGAAATCAGAGAGAGTTTGCGACAGAATATGTATTTGAACCATCCCCAGCTGATGTTCTTGGTCGATTGTTGCCGCATCTGGTACAAACAGCTGTGTACCAGGCCATTCTTGAATCTGCTGCTTCTGAACATTCTGCCCGTATGATGACTATGCGAAGTGCTTCTGATGCAGCAACGGAAATGATTGATAACCTGACATTTGTTTCCAATCAAATTCGACAGGCTGGTATTACGAATGAAATTGCGGAAATTAGCAGTGGAAAAGCCGCTCTTGAATCTTTATAAACTATTTATTTAAAACTCCTGCATAGACCAAAGACGGAAGTTTTTACCCTTATGAAAGGAACTATTGCTCAAATTATCGGTCCGGTTGTGGACGTACGTTTTGAAAACATGCTTCCTGCCATGCTCGAAGCGCTTCGTATTGAACGAACAGAAGGATCTCCTCTTATTCTTGAGGTTGCTCAACATTTGGGAAATCATCTTGTACGTGCGATTGCGATGAGTTCTACAGATGGGTTGCGTCGTGGGATGGATGTGGAAGCGCTTGGATCTCCTATTTCTGTTCCTGTTGGTCCAGAAACACTTGGTCGTATGTTTAACGTTATTGGAGAAGAAATCGACGGATTAAAACCAATCAAAGTGAAACGTCGAGATCCTATTCATGCTCCTGCACCAGCGTTTACTGAACAATCGACAAAATACGAAATTTTTGAAACAGGCATCAAAGTCATTGACCTTATTTGTCCATTTTTGAAAGGAGGAAAAACAGGATTGTTCGGTGGAGCAGGTGTGGGAAAAACCGTGCTTATTCAGGAACTTATTCACAACATTGCTACAGAACATGGAGGATATTCCGTGTTTGCTGGGGTTGGAGAACGTACCCGTGAAGGAAACGATTTGTACATGGAAATGAAAGAATCTGGTGTGCTTTCAAAAACCGCTCTTGTGTTCGGTCAAATGAACGAACCACCAGGCGCTCGATCGCGTGTTGCATTGACTGGTTTGACCCTTGCGGAATATTTTCGTGAAGATGAAGGGCGCGATGTGTTGCTTTTTATTGATAATATTTTTCGTTTTACCCAGGCTGGTTCTGAAGTATCTTCCCTTTTAGGGCGTATTCCATCTGCGGTAGGATATCAGCCAAATTTGGCAACAGAAATGGGTACACTTCAGGAACGTATTACGTCTACAAAAAAAGGTTCCATTACTTCCATTCAAGCTGTGTACGTTCCAGCTGATGATTTGACAGATCCGGCTCCAGCCACGACTTTCGGTCACTTGGATTCAACGGTTGTGCTTGCTCGATCACTTACAGAACTTGGTATTTATCCAGCTGTGGATCCACTTGACTCAACTTCAACGGTTCTTGATCCGCAAATTGTCGGAGAAGAGCATTATCAAGTGGCTCGCGGTATTCAAAAAGTGTTGCAGCGATACAAAGATCTTCAAGATATTATTGCGATTCTTGGTATGGATGAACTGTCTGAAGAAGATAAACAAACCGTTTCTCGTGCGCGTAAAATCCAAAAATTCCTATCTCAACCATGTCACGTCGCAGAAATTTTCACAGGAACACCTGGAAAATATGTGAAATTGGCAGATACAGTTCGTGGATTTAAGGAAATTTTGGAAGGAAAGCATGATGATAAGCCTGAACAGGCATTTTACATGAAGGGATCCATTGACGAAGTCGTTGGTTAAACTCTATGAAACTTTCTTTGAAAGTCGTTACTCCTGAACGTGTGGTGTTTGAGGATGAAGCTGATGCTCTTACTCTTATGACAGAACTCGGAGAAATCACGGTTCTTCCAGGGCACATCCCGCTTGTTGCTACACTTCGACCAGGAGAAATGCGTTTGAAAAAAAAGGATAGGGAAGAAATTCTAGCTGTTTCAACTGGATTTTTAGAGGTACGTCCTGGAAATCAAATCATCATTCTCGCAGATACGGCAGAATACATGGAGGAATTGGAATTAGAAAAAATCGAAGAAGCAAAAGAACGTGCAAAACAACTCCTCAAACAACAGCGATTTGCCGACGATGTCGCATTTGCAGATGCATCTGCTGCGCTTGAACGTGAACTCGCACGTCACCGTGTGGTACTCAAAAAGAAATATCGCGCGACCCCGCACCATATTCCAGGAGGAACAGCACAAGAAAACGAATCTTAATTTTGAACCATAAAATGTATGTCACACACATGTTCAGCTGCTTTTGTTCGCTGCATGGATTTTCGTCTGACTCCAGCTGTAGAAGATTTTTTTCGCACACACGAGCTTTCCGAAGATGCGGATGTTATTTCTCTTGCAGGTGCAGCAAAAGGATTAGCTGATGGGAAGGGAAGTTTTTTGGAAAGCCAAATTGATCTGTCCAAACGTTTGCATGAAATAAAAAAAGTGATTCTTGTGAATCATACGGATTGTGGTGCATATGGCGGCCACGCAGCATTTGCTTCTTCAGAGGAAGAGCAAGTAAAACATGTCTCTGATTTACACACAGCAAAAGAACAAATTCAATCATCGCACCCAGAATTGGAAGTCGAACTCTGGCTTGCTTATATTGAAGAAAATGGAAATGTTCATATTGAAGAAGTAGCTTAACTTCAAAAAAGAAAAAATACTCCGTCTTAACGGAGTGTTTTTTGTTAAACTGAGAAAATTCTATAGATATTAAAATATTTGATTTCCAACACCTTGGGATAGAATTCCAAGCATGCTAAAATCAGACTATTATGTCTCAACTGCTTGAAGGATTAAATACGGAACAAACAGAGGCTGTTACCCACGTCTCCGGGCCTCTTATGATTATTGCTGGAGCTGGAACAGGAAAAACAACGGTGATTACTAGACGTATTGCTTGGCTTATTGAGCAAGGGTATGCAAAACCGGAAAATATTCTGGCCTTAACGTTTACAGAAAAGGCTGCAGCAGAAATGGAAGAACGTGTGGATCTCCTTCTTCCGTATGGATACGTAGATCTTTGTGTATCAACATTTCATGCATTTTGCGAACGATTGTTGCGTGATTACGGGACAGATATTGGGTTGTCTCGCGATTTTACAGTTTTGGATGAATTGGATGCTTGGTTGCTTGCACGTCAAGAATTTGATCGATTTGAATTGAATTATTATCGACCACTTGGCAATCCGACAAAATATTTAAAAACACTGCTTCAACATTTTTCCAGAGCAAAAGATGAAATGATTACTCCGGAAGCGTATCTTGCTCATGTAGAATCATGTCGAGCTGATTTAGATACCCTTCAAGCAGGAGAAGAGGCAACAGTGGAAATAGCACGCACAGAAGAACTCGCTCGTGCGTATCACACCTATCAGCAAATTTTACTCGAACATGATGCGCTTGATTTTGGCGATCTTGTTGCCTATGCTCTTCGTCTTCTTTCTGCACGCCCCAGTGTTCTTTCTGTGGTACGTAAACGTTTTTCACATATTCTTGTGGATGAATTTCAAGATACAAATGGAGCGCAATATGAACTTGTAAAACGCCTCGCTTTTCCTGTGAATCAATTAACGATTGTGGGCGATGATGATCAATCGATTTATAAATTTCGTGGGGCATCACTTGCGAATATTTTGCGATTTGAAGAGGATTTTCCTGATTGCAAACGCGTGGTACTTTCAAAAAATTATCGTTCAGGTCAATTGATTCTTGACCATGCCTATCGATTCATTCAAAAAAATAACCCAAATCGTCTTGAAGGAAAAATAAGACCTGACGGTTTGCAACTCACCAAACAGCTCGTTTCTGAACGTTCGGATGCCGGACATGTTGAACATATCCATTTTGACACATTTGAACAAGAAGCGCGTGGGGTTGCGGATAAAATTTGTGCATTGCGAGAAGAATATCCAGATGCGAACTGGAACGATTTTGGTGTTCTTGTGCGTGCAAACAGTGCGGCCTCTGATTTTATCCAAGTTTTTGATCGTGTAGGAATCCCGTATCAATTCATGGCTCTGCGCGGGCTTTATGCGAAAGGTATTATCTTGGATCTCCAGGCTTTCTTGCAGGTTGTAGACAATCCCTATCATAGCCCGAGTTTTTATCGAGTCCTTTCTCATCCCATGCTTGGAATTTCATCGCACGCGTTTGTGACTCTTGTACATGAAGCAAACAAAAAAGGGAAGACATTGTATGAGATTTGTCGAACGGTTCGTCTTGTACCTGGAGTGGAAGAATCCGTTGCACAGACCATTGAATCTCTTTTGAGTTTATTTGATCGCCTTGCACAAAAAGCAAAAACAGCAACCGCATCCGAAATAATGGTTTATGTGGCAAAAGAATCCGGTCTTGTTACGTATGTGAATACGCTCCCAGAAGGAAAAAAACGTGATGATTTTCGTTTTCTTCATCAATTTTATGAGCGTGTAAAACGTTTTGATGCACGAAGTGATCAGCATGACCTCCATCATTTTTTGACTGAATTTCAACATGAACGTGATGCAGGAGAAGAAGGGTCTCTTGCGATGGATGTTGAAGCAGGACCGGATGTAGTTCGTATCATGACCGTTCATGGATCAAAAGGGTTGGAATTTCGTTTTGTGTTTGTGGTGAATGTGGTTGATCGTCGTTTCCCAGCATCTGAACGGCAGGAAGCCATTGAACTTCCAAACACATTAATCAGTCAGCAAGTTCCAGAAGGAGATATACATCTTGAAGAAGAACGCCGTCTTTTTTATGTGGCCATGACACGGGCCAAAGATGCACTCTTTTTTACGTCTGCAGATGATTACGGTGGAGCGCGTAAGAAAAAACCATCTCGATTTTTGTTTGAACTTGATCTATTGCAAAACACGTCTTCAGAAAAAATAGATGGAGCAGAAACACTTTTTTCTTCATCATCCTCTCCAAACACACCTTCAAATGAAGAAAGGTATGCTCTTCCTAAACAAATCAGTTTTACCCAGATCAAAGCATTTCAAACCTGTCCGCTTCAGTATAAATTTGCTCACTTGCTTCGAATACCTGTTTTTCAAACATGGACGCAATCGTACGGAAAAACCATGCACCAAACATTGCAACAATGGTTTCAACTTTGGATAGAACACCAAACAAAAACACAACAAGATCTTTTTGGCTCATCTACAGAAAGATCTTCTGTTTCAAAATTGCCTGCAACTCTGGAGGAGCTTCTTCAGGCATTTGAAGAAAATTGGATTGATGATTGGTATCCGAATGATCGAGAGCGTGAAACGTACCGCATTAAAGGCGTGCAATGTTTGAAGGATTATTTTGCTGTACTTTCGATCCAGCCGCCAAAACCATTTCTCTTGGAACAATCCTTCACATTAAAAATAGGAAGTATCACCATTAAAGGACGTATTGACCGCATGGATCGAATAGAGGGTGGAATTGAGATTGTTGATTATAAAACAGGAACACCAAAACAAAAATTAGAAACCGAAGACAAACAACAATTGTTGCTTTACCAAATGGCTGTGCAAGATGTGTTTGGGCTCATTCCAAAAAAATTAACGTATCATTATTTAGAAGATCATTCAGAAGTAAGCTTTCTTGGAAAAGAAAAAGAATTGGAAAAATTAAGAGAACAGATTATGGAACAAGCAGAGCAGATGAAAACAAGTTTATTTACCGCCACACCAGGATTCCATTGTCGTTTTTGCGATTTTCGAGATATTTGTGAATTTCGTGAAGAATTGTAAATATGTCTCCCAACTCTCTTGATAATCCCTTTCATCATACTGAAACAAACAAAGGAACTTCTTCTGAATTAACACGCCGTCTTTTATCTTCAGCTGATGCCCAAGCACTCACAGAAGCCTTAGGAGAAGAAAACCAATCTCCTAAAATAGAACCACAACAAGACCTTCCTCCCACTTCAGATATCTCCATGAGTGGAGAAGAAAAAAAGGAAGTGGAAAAAGAATCGTATTGGACTCGAGAACAATACATTGAATGGGCACAAGAATTTGGAAAAAACGAACAGTGGATGAATGAGACTTTTGAGTTTCAAAAAGACGGGACGACGGTTGTGTGGGGAAGTTTGAATTTACGAAATACAGAAATCAAACAACTTCCTATCGGTCTTATGGAGGTAAAAGGAAGTTTGAATATTTCTCGAAATCCATCGATCAACTTAAATGGGTATCCGAAAAAAGTTGGAGGAAGCTTTTTGTGTCGATCTAATAATATTTTCTCTCCTCAAGGAATGCCGAAGGAGGTTGGGGGAGGTATCTATTTGGAGTCTAACAAAATTAGTTCTCTTTATGGATTGCCGGATAAAGTGACGGGTAAACTTATTTTGTATACTAATGAATTAAAAAATCTTGATGGAATTTCAAAAGAAATTTCCGGGAATTTAGAGTTAAGTGGTAATAACCAACTTACCTCACTCGAAGCTTTGAGAGGAGTGAAAATAGGTGGAAATTTGTGGCTTTGTGATATTCCCGCAACAACGATTCCTGAAGGAATTCAAATTGAAGGAGATATTTATATACGTGAATATCAAACCACCCTTAGCATTGATGTAAAGAGAAAAGGGTATCAAGTAAAAATTTTTTAAGATTCTAGTCATTTCTCTTTATGTCCCCCGACTCTCTCCGTAATCCATTTCGTCCTCCTGATCAAAAAACAGGAACTCCATCTGAATTAACAGGTCGTTTTTTAGATTCGGCTACAACACAAGCACTCACAGAAGCCTTAGGAGAAGAAAACCAATCTCCTAAAATAGAACCACAACAAGACCTTCCTCCCACTTCAGATATTTCCATGAGTGGAGAAGAACAAAGAGAAGTGGAAAATGAAACGTTTTGGTCACGTCAAAGATATATTGAATGGGCAGAAAGTTTTGGAAAAGATGAAAGTTGGATAGATAAAACATTTGAGTTTCAAGATGACGGAACGACGATTGTGAATGGAAGTTTGTATTTAAATGAAACAGGTATTAAACAACTTCCTGTTGGTTTGATAGAAATAAAAGGAAGCCTTGAAATTTCATATAATCCCTTTTTTAAATTCAATGGATATCCGAAAAAAGTCGAAAAACTTTTTTCGTGTAGTTATAGCGATCTCTCATCTCTTGAAGGGATGCCGAAGGAGGTTGGGAGACATATATTTTTACAAAATAACAAGATTCGTTCTCTTGATGGATTGCCAGATAAAGTGATAGGTAAACTTGTTTTGTCTCATAATCAATTAGAAAATCTTGATGGAATTTCAAAAGAAATTTCCGGAGATTTAAGTCTTACAGGGAATAACCAACTTACCTCACTCGAAGCTTTAAAAGGAGTAAAAATAAGTGGAGATTTGTGGCTTAGAGATATTCCTGCAACAACCATTCCTGAAGGAATTCAAATTGAAGGAGATATTTATATACGTGAATATCAAACCACCCTTAGCATTGATGTAAAGAAAAAAGGGTATCAAGTAAAGATTTTTTAAAGTCCTAATCATCTCTCCTTATGTCTCCCAACTCTCTTGATAATCCCTTTCATCATCCTGAACCAAACAAAGGAACTCCTTCTGAATTAACAGGTCGTTTTTTAGATTCAGCTACAACACAAGCACTCACAGAAGCTTTAGGAGAAGATGAACCTTCTAAATCAGAACCACAACCAAACCTTCCTCCCACTTCAGATATCTCCATGAGTACAGAAGAACAAAGAGAGGTAGAAAAAGAACCATATTGGACAAAAGATCAATACATTGAATGGGCAGAAAGTTTTGGAAAAGATGAAGCATGGGTGAATGAAACATTTGAGTTTCAACCGGATGGAACGACGATTGTAAACGCAAATTTGGTTTTAGAAGGTAAAGGAATCAAACAACTTCCCATCGGTCTCATGGAAGTAAAAGGAATTCTTTATATTTCTGAAAATCCCTCTTTTAAACTCAATGGATATCCAAAGAGGGTTGATGGATATTTTGGGTGTAGTCATAACAATCTTTCATCTCTTCAAGGAATGCCGGAGGAGTTTGATGGAGATATATATCTGGAATCTAATAAGATCTCTTTTCTTGGCGGATTACCAAATGAAGTGATGGGTAATCTTTCTTTATATCATAATCAATTAGAAAACCTTAATGGAATTTCAAAAGAAATTTCCGGGAATTTAAATCTTGGAGGGAATAACCAACTTACTTCACTCGAAGCTTTGAAAGGAGTGAAAATAGGTGGAGATTTATGGCTGAGAGATATTCCCGCAACAACGATTCCTGTAGGAATTCAAATTGGAGGAAATATCTTTATAAAATCATCCCAAACAGACCTTATCGCTGATGCAAAGAGAAAAGGGTATCGTTTACGTTTAAAATAGTAATATATGTTTTTTTCTTTAAAAGACATGCTTCCACAAGCCATGCAACGAGCACGCATGACTCGCCAAGTGGAAGCGCTGCACATTGTGGAAACTTGTAATGATTTTCTTCAAATTTTGCTTCCTTCTGGTCGTAAAACAGATGCGGAAGCAATTTCGTTTCAAGAAGGATCTTTACTTATTCGTTGTGAAAATGCATCCGTCGCTCAATTTATTCGCATAAGAACAGATGAACTTTGCAAACAATTTTCTCTGAAATATCCGGAAGTACGCATACAAAATATCCACATCCGTTTAGGAAGTCAGATTTGTGATATCATAAACGAAAATGGCGTATGACGTTTCGTTATTTCATCATTGTCATGTCTATTGCCACATGTCTCATGTGGTTTGTTTGGGCGTATGTTCTTTTTCAAATTGATCCATCAACAGCTGGTTCACTTTCATTTCTCTTTTTTTATCTGACGCTTGGTGGTGCTTTAGTTGGAACATTTACGGTTGCAAGTACAGGTGTGCGACGTTTATTTCGTCGGGAAGAAATGATTTCACGACAAGTACTTATTTCTTTTCGTCAAGGCATTCTTTTTTCTTTTCTCCTCATTATCTCTCTCATGCTTTTATCTCTTCATTTGTTTACTTGGTGGAATGTTCTTATTCTCATTTTTGCTTTAAGTGCTTTTGAACTTATATTTTTAACCTCTCGTCGTCCAAAGATATAGATTCTTCTGAATTGAATACAAAAAGAGTTCAGAAAACTTGCACTGATCTCTTGGTTTAGATACCATATTCTTCTGAATCATTGTTTGAGTTTTTTGCATGTTAAATCGATTTTTTGGCACTTTTTCCAAGGATCTTGGTATTGATCTTGGAACAGCAAATACCCTTGTCTACGTAAAAGAGAAGGGAATTTTGATTAATGAGCCATCTGTTGTTGCAATCAATACGCGTACTGATCAAATTTTGGCTGTTGGACATGATGCACGCGACATGCTTGGAAAAACTCCTCCGCACATTCATATCATTAAACCGCTTACAAAAGGCGTGATTTCTGACTTTGAAGTGGCAGAAAAAATGTTGAAATATTTTATTGATAAAGTCCATCGTGAAATGCATGTTCTTTTGCCGCGTCCACGAGTCGTTGTTGGTGTTCCTCCAGAAATTACCGAAGTGGAACGCAAGGCAGTGGAAGATGCTGTGTTATCTGCAGGTGCGCGTGAGGTGTTTCTTGTGGAAGAACCAATGCTTGCAGCCATTGGTGCACGTCTACCTGTCCAAGATTCCGTTGGAACCATGGTAGTGGATATTGGCGGAGGAACCACAGATATTGCGGTTATTTCTCTTGCAGGAGTTGTGACCTGGAAATCACTCCCATTTGCCGGAGAGGAATTAAATAAAAATGTCATGAACTATAGCCGAGATGTTTTTAATCTCTTGCTCGGAGAACGAAACGCAGAAATTGCGAAGATTCGTATTGGAACCGCGATTCCGCCAGGCGAACCTCTTGAAATGGAAATACGCGGTCGAGATCTTTTAACTGGATTACCAAAAGAAATCATTGTGAATGATTCTCAAATTCGTGAAGCGCTTTCTCGTTCCATCCGCATTATTGTCGACAATGTAAAAGCAACATTAGAAGTCACTCCCCCTGAAATTGTGGCTGATATCTACGAACGCGGAATCATTTTAGCTGGCGGAGGTGCTCTTCTGCGCGGGTTTGATCGACTTTTGGCTGCGGAAACAGCTATCCCTGTTCGGGTCGCAGATGATCCGCTTACCTGTGTTGTTCGTGGAGCTGGGAACTTGTTGGATAATGAATCATTACTGCGAGATGTGGCATTGCCTTCGTCAAAAGGGGATCAGCAATTTATTTAATCTATGGCCCTATTGAAGGGAAATTGGAAAGTCCGTCTCTCTTTATTTTTTGGTCTTGGATTTTTTTTATTTTTTTTCTTTCTCATTTCTCAATTCGGATCTCCTATTTTTTCTTTTTTGCAGCGTCCGTTTGCTGCGGTTGGACTTTGGACCGGAACCCAATGGCAATTTTTGTTTGGAGAAGCACGTCATCCAAAAGCCTATGCCATTTTGCAAGAACGTATTTCTTTTCTTGCAAGAGATGCTGTTTCTTACGAACAGTTACGTACAGAAAATAAAAATTTGAAAGAACAGCTCGCATTTGTAGAACGAAGTTCGTTTGGACATGTAACGGCTCGAATTGTGATGTGGTCAGTCAACCCTATTCATCACCGTTTTATCATTGATCGCGGAACAAAAGATGGAGTCGTTGTAGGTGCATCTGCTATTATTGGGGACGGAATTTTTGTTGGAAAAATTTTGGAAGTTCACACACACACTTCTCTTGTTCAAACTTCACTAGATCCGGATTCAAAAATAGCCGTTTCTCTTTTGAATACATCGAGAACCATTGGTCTTGCACAAGGAACGGGAGGTGCATTGCTTTCGTTTGAATTCATTCCTCAAGATGAAGATGTCCAAATCAACCAGCTTCTTGTTACCTCAGGTTTAGAAGAGGGTATTCCGCCGAATTTGCTTGTGGGAGTTGTGAATCGTGTGACAAAAGATCCAACAGCACCTTTTCAACAAGCAACAGTGGAACCTCTTGTGGACATCCGGCGATATGGAATTATTTCCATTCTTATTCCTTCTGTTGCTCTATGATGTTTCGTACCGGTGCAGCTCTTATCGTATTTTTTCTTCTTTTTTTTCTCGAAACAAGTTTGATCGGATTTCTTCCAGAACCGTTACGATTTTTTCCTCTTCTTCTTGCATGCAGTGTCTATGCGATTCAACATGTAGGAACTCCTGTTGGGTTTTGGTGGCTTGTTGGTGAAGGATTTGCATTTGACTTTTGGAAAATAGGAACCGTTCCGTATGAAACGTTGATTGGTTTCTGTACAGGTTTTGTCGGAATCATTGTTGCTCGACACCTTTTCTCAAACCGTTCATTATATGGAGTTCTTGGATGTGCGACAATTTGTTATGGCGTTCAACAAGCACTGCATGCCTGTTTTTTATGGATATTGTCCTGGCGAAATGATTTGTTTGTTTCTTGGTCTGCATATATTTCTTTTACGATTTGGCAGGGAATTCTTCTGGTTATCTTACTGAGTATTTGTTTCTTTTTTGCACGGCGCATTCGTTTTTTCTTCAGACATCTGTCTTTGGTATCAACCCGTGAAGATTTTTGAGAATTTTTTGAAATCGTTCATGTTTTTTCTTCGACAATCCAAAAAAAAATCCTCTTCTCATTCCCTGTTTTATCTCACCGAAGATCGTGCGATCGCCCATCTTGAAAAATGTCCGGGATATGAAGCAGAAGAAATGTTTGATCCGGCATCTGTGGATGAAGCGCCTGCTTCCACCCCATTTTTGGGATTACGTATTGCTGATCGGAGATTTCGAGTGACTTTTTTTCTGCTCAGTCTCTTTTTTTTGTTTCTCGGAATCCGTGTGAGTTATTTGCAGATTATTCAAGGGGATACATATCGAAAAATGGCAGAAGGAAATCGCATTCGATCGGAATATCTTCCTTCTGCACGGGGAATTATCCAGGATCGTTTTGGCCGAATGTTAGTGGAAAATGTTCCTGCATTTACCCTCGTAATGCGCATAGGAGATCTTCCGACAGACCATTCTCAACGGGAAATTCTTTTTGACAAAGTTGCAGATTTGGCAGGTCTACAACGAACAGATCTTGATCTTCTTCTTCAAGAATATGCAGCCGTGTCTCCTGAAGAAAATATTATTGTTTGCAAAGATCTTTTCTATGATCAAGCCATGCATTTTATGATCAGTGAACAACAGACACCTGGATTTTTCGTGCGTGTTCTCACAAAACGTCACTATCCGTCAGATACCCCTTCTCTTTCTCATGTGTTGGGATATGTGGGAAAAATTAGTGCAGATGAATTTTTTGAACGTCAAGACAAGGGATATCACCGGACAGATGAAATAGGGAAGACGGGCGTGGAATCTTCCATGGAGACGTTATTACGCGGACAATATGGAAAAAAACGCATGGAAGTGAATGCATTCGGACAAGAAACAGCTGTTTTGTCTGAAGAAATTCCTCTAGAAGGAAAACCTGTTACATTATCTATTGATTTGGAATTTCAATCCATGATCGAACAACGTTTTCGAACTTCTTTGGAAACATTAGGACTTCGGCAAGGAAGCATTGTTGTCGTCGATCCGCGTAATGGAGAAATTCTTGCGTTGGTAAGTCTTCCATCTTTCGACAGTAATTTATTTGCCGGTGGAATTCAAACCGATGTCTATCAAGCTCTGGAAGCAGATGTTTCCGATCCGCTTTTTCCTCGCGCGATTGCAGGGACGTTTCCTTCTGGATCTACGTTTAAACCATTTGTTGCCGCCGCCGCTCTTGCAGAAGGAATTATTACGCCATCGACTTCATTTGTTTCTGTGGGTGGAATATCCATTGGACCATGGGTATTTCCGGATTGGAAAGCAGGCGGACACGGAGTGACAGATATTCGAAAAGCACTTGCAGATTCCGTGAACACATTTTTCTACATTATTGGAGGAGGATATAATACCTTTATTGGTTTAGGAGTCGAACGAATAGTTGCATATGCGCGTGTATTTGGATTTGGATCAAAAACCGGTATTGATCTCCCGAGTGAAGCTGAAGGATTTCTTCCATCAAAAGAATGGAAAGAAAAAGGAAAAGGAGAACGATGGTATGTCGGAGATACCTATCATCTTGCGATTGGTCAGGGGGATCTTCTTGTCACTCCTTTACAATTAGCTGTGGCTTCGGCCACGGTTGCAAACGGAGGAACACGATGGACTCCACATGTTGTCCATGCTATCGATGAGAATCTTGTTGAACCTGAAGGAATTATTTTATCAGATCAACTTCAGCAGGCATTGAAAATTGTTCAAGAAGGAATGCGTCAGGCTGTGACACGAGGAAGTGCAAAAAGTTTGTCGACTTTGCCGTTTGCTGTTGCAGGAAAAACAGGAACAGCTCAAGTTGCAGGAGGAAAACAGACTCATGCTTGGTTTGTTGGATTTGGTCCTTACGAAGATCCACAAATCGTTGTTACGGTTCTTGTGGAAAATGGGGGGGAGGGTTCTTCAGTTGCTGTTCCTATTGCGAAAGATATCTTTTTTTGGTGGTATAATCACCGATTTTCTTCTTCTCCCGTACCTTGACGCAAAATGATTTTCTTTTTAAACTGTACTTTACACGCTCGTGGCCTTGGTCACGAGGTATTCGTTTTGACGAATGTTCAACAAAATTCTGTTTTACGATTATGCCAACATATATTTCTTCCCAGGGATTAGAAGACATGAAAAAAGAATGGGAAAACCGCAAAATGAAAATTCGAAAGGAAATTGCTTCAAAAATTGAGGCAGCCAAGGAACTTGGAGATTTATCCGAAAATTTTGAATATCATGAAGCCAAAGAACAGCAAGCATTAAATGAAACACGCATCGCTCAATTGGATGACATGTTAAAAGATTATGTCGTTATTGAAGAAAAACGTGGAGGATTATTTATTTCTCTTGGTTGCACATTTATTGTTGAATATAATGGAAAACAAAAAACATTTGAAATTGTCGGTTCAAACGAAGCAAATCCTTTAGAAGGGAAGATTAGTAACGAGTCACCTCTTGGACAGGCGTTTCTTGGTCATGCGGTTGGAACATTCGTCGAAGTAACCGTTCCTTTCGGTGTGATGCAATATAAAATTATTGAAATTAAGTAATTTTCTGTTTATATGCCGCTTACGGAAGAAGAACGTATTCGCCGCATCCGGCTCGACAAACTTCGCGAGGCCGGAGTTGACCCATATCCTGCATCATCTCATCGTACCCATACTGGAGAACAATTCTTTTCTGCATACGAACAGATTGAAAAGAGCGGGGAACAGGTTGTTGTGACAGGTCGTATTCGCACAATTCGTAAACATGGTGGTTTAACATTTGTTCATCTTGAAGATGGAAGTGGGCGACTTCAACTTGTTTTAAAACGAGATCATCTTGGAGAGAATGTGTATACCTTTTTTCATGACACCATGGATATTGGAGATTTTGTCGAAGTCGCAGGGAAGCCTTTTACGACGCAAAAAGGAGAACGCTCACTTGCAGTGGATATCTATCAAGTGCTTTCAAAAGCTCTGCTTCCTATGCCTGAAAAATGGCATGGACTTTCCGATGTTGAAACAAGATATCGCAGACGCTATCTTGATCTTCTTGCCAATGAATCTGTTCGTCATATTTTTCATGTCCGTGCAGTCATTCTGACAACGATTCGTACCTATTTAAATGAACATGGTTTTCTCGAAGTGGAAACTCCTGTTCTTCAAACGGTTCCCGGTGGAGCAAATGCAAAGCCGTTTGAAACACATCATGATGCATTGGATATCGATATGTATTTACGTATTGCACCAGAACTGTATCTCAAACGACTGTTGGTTGGTGGATATGAACGTGTTTATGAAGTTGCTCGCTGCTTTCGAAATGAAGGAATTGACCACATGCATAATCCGGAATTTACCCAGGTTGAGGGATATGCCGCCTATCTTAATTATGAAAAATTAATGGATTTTCTCGAAGGAATGATGCAGGAAATTATTCGTGCAGCTGGTTTGAACCCGGCAACTGTTCCATATAAAGGGTATACATTAAATTTTTCTTCTCCGTGGCCACGTCTTACGTTTCGTGATGCAATTTTGCAATATACTCACATAGATATTCGAGCATATCCAGATCGTGAATCTATAGCAAAAGTTGCGATGAAACTCGGAGTTCCTGTAGAAACATCTGCAAGTTATGGAACAATTTTGGATCAGATTTATAAGCACACGGTTAGACCTGTGATCATTCAACCGACATACATTTACGATTATCCGGCAGCAATTTCTCCGCTTGCGAAACGCAAGGTATCTGATCCGGGTGTTATTGAAATGTTTCAAATGGTATATGGGGGTGGAGAAGAAAACATCAAAGCTTTTTCTGAGTTGAATGATCCATTGGATCAAGAGGCACGTTTCCGTGAACAAGATGCTGCACGTGAACAAGGGGATGAAGAGGCTCAGTTTGGAGATTATGAGTATGTCGAAGCGATGAAACATGGTATGCCTCCCAATGCAGGATTTGGCATTGGGATTGATCGTCTGACCGCGTTGCTTACAGACTCGCCGAATTTGAAAGAAGTCATTTTGTTTCCAACCATGCGCCCATTATGAGTGGTTCACGAACTATTCTTGCGTTCGGAACGTTTGATGGAATTCATAAAGGTCATCTTTATTTTTTGCATCAAGCCCGTTTGTTGGGAAGTCGTCTTATTGTTGCTCTTGCCAGAGATGAAACCGTACGTACATTAAAACATCGGGAACCCAGACAACCGGAAAGCGATCGCCTTGCTTGTATTCAGGCTCTTCCTGACGTTGCAGAAGCTATACTCGGAGATCTTATTTTGGATTCATTTCAGACCGTTGTCCGTGTGCATCCGGATGTGATTGCGATTGGACATGATCAAACCCTTCTTCGGGAGCATCTTGAACAATGGCTTAAACATCAGAAGAAAAAACCTGAGATGATCGTCATTTCGAAATGTGAAGGAGAAACGGGAATATAAACATTCTGTGTCTAATTATCGAACCTGGATTGAATTGAATCAGCGTGCCCTTCAACAAAATATTTGTTCCCTCCAATCCATTTTGAATCCAGGAACACGTTTTTGTGCGGTTGTGAAAGCGAACGCCTATGGGCACGGCATGAAAGAAATAGCATTGATTGCAGCCCGAACCGGGGTTGATGCATTTGCGGTTGATTCGATTGACGAGGCGCTTACTCTTCGTGATCTTCTTCCGAGTGCTTTGTTGATTGTTCTTGGATACACTCTTCAAGATCGATTGATAGACGCGGTTCAACAAGGTATCGAATTGACGGTGTATGATCCGGATACGATTCGTCGTCTTGAAGAAGTTGCTGCCAGTCTTGCAAAAATCACTCGTGTTCATTTGAAAGTGGAAACAGGAACATCTCGTCAAGGTATTTTAGCACAAGATTTAAAAAGCATATTGGAAATTCTCCATACATGTCCTCATATAGAAATGTCCGGACTTTCCACACATTTTGCGAATGTTGAAGATGCGGATGATTCATCGTATGCAAATCGTCAATTTGCCCATTTTCTGGAATCGCAAACCTGTGTCACAGAAGCTGGATTTACTCCTGCTCATATTCATTGCGCATGCAGTGCAGCGTTTATTTTGTATCCGGATACACATGCAACACTTGTGCGGGCAGGTATCAGCATGTATGGAGTTTGGCCATCAAAACAAACAGAACAATTTGCCCGTCGTCATGCCATTAAATTAGAACTTGAACCTGTACTTGCTTGGAAAACGCAGATTGCTCAAGTGAAATCACTTCCAGCTGGAACACCTGTTAGTTATGGGTTAACAGAAGTTCTTCGTCGTCAGAGCCGGGTTGCTGTACTCCCTGTGGGATATTCAGATGGATATGACAGGCGATTATCATCCATTGGAGAAGTTTTGATTGGAGGACATCGTTGCAAGGTATTGGGTCGTATTTGTATGAATATGATGATGGTTGATGTGTCTGAAGTTCCGCAAATTGCTCCAGAACAAGAAGCAATTCTTCTTGGACGTATGGGGTGTTACGAAGTCTCTGCTGTGGATATGGCGGAAAAAATTCATACGATTCCATACGAAGTTGTTGCCCGTCTCAACCCGCTTCTTCCACGTATTGTCGTCTAATGTATGTTTTTTCAGCCTGCACGAAAACGCCGTAATCATTTTCGTCGAGCTCAAGTTTCCCGATATCAAAATCGTCCATATCAAAATCCGTATTTTTCTCAGATACGTCCCCAAAGTATTTTTCCGTTTGTGATTGCTGGATTGAGTCTTGGAATCTTGATTGCCTTCATGAGTTTTGTTTTTACCACTCCCTCTCTTCGATTGGAGACTATTCAAATTGAGGGAGTGAAAACAGCAGGAGAAGAACAGGTGCGAACATCGGTAGAACAATATCTCTCTTCCGCACGATGGCTTTTTTTTCATCCAAGTCATCGTTTCTTTTTTCAAGAAGAGGTTTTACGAAAAAAATTGGAATCACAATTCTCCTTTGAACGTCTGGATATCCGACTCGAGCCTCCGACTGTTCTGATCATTATTTCAGAAAAAATTCCTGTTGCTCTCTGGATGACCGGAACACATAGTTATTTTACGGACGCGAAAGGAATTGTCATTCGTGAAATTTCCGAAGAAGAACAAAAAAATGTTCTTGAACCTCCTATACCGTATGGTCCGGTTAAAGAAGGAGAAACATTTCCTCCTCTTACATCACCTTTTTGGATATTTGAAGAGAAGAGCGGAAAAGATGTTGGTATTGGAACTTCGATCATGTCAAAAGAAGATATGGATGACGTCCGTTTCTTTTTGGAACATGTATCAGCATTGACGATTCATGTGCGCCGATTCGATCTTGATCGCCGCATTGGGACGTGGATGAAAGCAGTCACAGAAAATGGATATGATATTTTATTTGATCCGTCTCAAGATGTTCAAAATCAAGTTACACATTTAGAAACGGTTTTACGCGAACAAATTTCAGATCCATCTGTTTTACAATATATCGATGTTCGTTTTGACGATCATGTATATTATAAATAAGACTTTCTTATTTAAAAAATATGTCTTCTCCTTTTTTGCGTTACGATGCCTCAAATATGTGGAGTAAACGAATTGGTTCTGCGGGAGTCGCTGAATCAGCATTTGAGCGTTTATTGCCACGATTGGAAAAAGCAAAAAACCATCTTGAACAACTTCGTACAAGTGGCAAGCAAGGTTTTTTTGATCTTCCATTTGAGAAAAAAATGACTCAAACTATAGAGCAAATCGCTCGTGAAGTTCAAAAATCTTTTTCATATTTAATTGTGATTGGTATTGGTGGATCTGATCTTGGGGCGCGTACTCTCTATCAATCATTACATACAAATAAACAAAATCAGCATCATCTTTGTGTTGATTTTGTGAATAATCCTGACCCTGATTCACTTGGGAATCTTCTTGATCGTTCTTCAGATGAATGGAAAAAAACAGCAATTCACGTTGTTTCAAAATCAGGATCTACCTTGGAAACCATGGCAAATTTTCTCGTATTACGTGAACGTCTTATTCGTGCGGTAGGAGTCAAAAAACACGCGGCACATATTTTTGTCACCACGGATATCGGTCAGGGTTCACTTTTTGAACTTGCTACAGAACACGGTTATTTTATTCTTCCTCACCCGAAACATGTGGGTGGACGTTTTGCTGTTTTGTCTTCTGTCGGATTGTTTTCTGCAGCCTGTGCAGGTATTCCTATTTGTCGTATTTTAAACGGTGCTAAGTCCATTGAGAAAACATACGCAAAAGAAGGGATTGAACACGATTCTGCATGTTTTGCCGGTTTACACTACCTTGCCTATGCAAAAAAACATCAACACATTCATGTTCTCATGCCATATATCGATCGTCTTTCCATGTTTACATTTTGGTATCGACAACTTTGGGCGGAATCACTTGGAAAAAAATATACGATCGGACCGACCCCTGTCGCTGCCCTTGGAGCCATTGATCAACATTCACAAATCCAGCTTTATCAAGATGGTCCAATGGATAAAGTGATTACATTTATCAGATGTGAAAAAAATACGCGTTGTATTTCCATTCCAAAAACATTTCGAACGCATGCACATATTGGGTATCTTGCCGGAAGAGAATTAGGAGATATTCTGCGGGCAGAACAAGAGGGAACTGCAGAGGCTCTTGCTAATGATGGACGCCCAAACGGAACTCTTTTTATTCCATCGCTTTCTCCGGAATCTCTTGGGGCTCTTTTTCAATTTTACGAACACGCAACTGTTTATCTTGCAGAACTGTTTGGAGTTAATGCGTTTGATCAGCCTGGAGTAGAGGCAGGAAAAAAAGAAATTCGAAAAAGATTGGGTGAAAAGAAATAATATTTTACGACACCTAACCTATATGTTAAGAAGAAAAAACATCCAAAAGGTGGGTGTGTTATAAATCTCAATTTTTTTGATGGTTGGTTGGGGGTTTGAATCAGTTACACATAGTAAGTAAAATCGTGAGTCAAAGAGGCACTGTTGGATTCCTTTTATGAGGTTAAAGAATCAACGACCGTATTTTATCAGTCTTGTCAAGGCTAGTGTCGTATAAGATATATTGTGCGACACAACGTATTTCATTCGTTTATTTGAGGGTCATAAATCTACCTTAATCTACCTTAAAAAGAAAAGCGCCCGCAACCAATAACGTCTAGGTGCGGGCGTCTGTGTTTATTTTAGTACGAACGGATTACGCGTTCGTATCTCGATCTTGTTAGCATTGATCGGCGGCAATTCAAAGTCGCCGTAACAATAGACCAAAACCTCGCGAGTTTCAAAGTTTACTTTAACTGTCTGAACCCCAGCTTCGCAGTTGGAGTTTAGAGTTGTAGCATCGAAAGTTGCAACATTTCCATTTACAGTCCAGGAAGGTGCAGCCCATGCAATGCTGGTGATAACAAGAATAAGTGTCGTAAAACCAATTAAAACTTTTTGCATGATCACTCCTCCTCCTTTTTGAAAAATTCATGATACAGGACCGCGGTATATTCGTAGTGTCCAGTATAACTCACAACAAATCGGAGGTTTATTCCTCCACATGGACGTTGCACACCCACAAGCGCCAGATCCTCACCGTCATTATCCGAAAAGGATCTGTAGTACCGCGCCGCATCACTCGGTTCGTGAACAATGTACCATTTGATAACTCCGGTCTTATCAGTGGCTGTCCAAACCTGCTGCCAGATTACAATCTCCATCAATGGATACAAAATTCGACTTGATGGATGAGTGTTTAGGAGCTCGATCATACGCCACTTAAGACGACGCATCCAAACCTTTCCTGTGTTGTAGTAGACATGACGTATTTTATGCCACATTTAGTTCCCTTTCTTTCCTTGAAATAAGTGAATTGATCAGAAAAAGAATGGCTGAAAATTAACATAAAAGTATTTATTTGTCAAAATTTATTGACAAAATAATAAAAACAGCCATATTTTGGCTGTTTATTTTGTTTCTGTGACTACAGTAATAGAAAATGTCATCACTTCACCAGATTCACTCTTCAGTTGTAATATTTAAAAATGGAAGAACATTGGATCCTAAGTAGTTTGGAAGAACTCCATTCCACTTACGAACAGCTTCTAGTTGAATTAATTCAGGATTAGATTTAAGCGCTTCTGCTTGAATGCGAATAGATTCTGCTTCTGCTTTAGCCTGAACAATCGTCTGTTGAGCTTCGAGTTCAATACGTTTAAGATCATTAGCAGCGCGTAATGCATCTTGTTCTGCTGTTTGTTTGGATTCAATTGCTGCATTAAATTCTTCACTGAAACTAAAATTCACAATCGAAAGGTCATCAATAATGATGTGATTTCCTGAAAGTCGTTTTTCAATATTTGTACGAATAATTTCATTAACTTCTGCTCGTTTTGCAATAAGTTCTTCTGCGGTAAATTTTGCTGTTGCTGCTTTAACAGATTCTTGAATAGCTGGCGAAATAATGGAAAATTCATAATCTTCTCCAACTTCTTGAAAAAGACGATTCACTTCAAGTGGATTTACATGATAATTAACAGCAACAGTTGTGTTCACACTTTGAAGATCACGACTTGCACTATCTGCATCTGTTTCTATTTTTTTTGTACGTACATCCATTTGATGAACACTATCAATCGGATTTATCACATGGAATCCTTCTTCTAAAATATTGTTATCAACCGCTCCAAATCTTGTTATAACACCACGATGTCCAGCAGAAACAATAGCAAAAGGTGAAAGAGCAATAAGAATAATAAAAAAAAGAAAAAAAATTAGACCAAAAAATATCCATTTTGTTTTTGTTATGAACATATTTTTACTGCATAAATTTAATAAAATATCCAAATCCAAGCATGCCAACTCCCATAAGCCATAAAAGAAATACAAGACCAAAAAAACCAGCTACCTGGTCATCATCTTTCATGGCTTCTTTGATCATCCAAACCCAAAAGACAAAAGCTGTTAAAATAGGGATCGAAAAGAAGATCCAGCCAATGAGTCGTAACCAGAACATAGAAAAGAGGTATTATTCGAGATAATCTAATGGGTTTGTTGGAATACCATCTTTGCGGACTTCAAAATGCAGATGAGGCCCGGTAGAAAGTCCGGCTCCTGGCATACCTGGTTTTCCTCCGCTTAATCCGACCACTTGTCCGCGTGTGATAAACTGTTCTGGTTCCACAAGAATTTTTGAAAGGTGAGCGTAAAGGGTCGCAATGCCATTTGTGTGAATAATCATCACATAATTTCCATATCCAGTTCCCTGTTTTGTCCATGCAACATATCCAGGACCCGCAGCAACAACAGGGGTTCCGACATTGACCGGAAGATCAATTCCGGAATGTTCAAATAAATGACGATACGGGTAAGAAGGATCGTGAAAATAAGCTGAGATTCCTTTTGTTGCAGAAACGGGCCACGAAAGAACAGAACTATCATCAGCAAGATCATTTTCAGATAAACGTTTTTCCAACTTTGCCTGAAGACTCGCTACCTGACGATTGATATGCTCTCTTTCTTCACGTAAATCGTATACAAGCGAAGTAAATTGTGCTTCTGAAGCTTGAGATTGCGTGATAAGTGTTTGTTTTGCCTCTTGTTCACGTTCAAGAAGATTCATTTTTTCCTGCAGAGAATCAGAAAGTTTTTCTAATGTGTCTTTTTTCCCTTCTTTTTCCCGTTGGAGTCCCAGAAGGGCGCGTTTTTGATCTTTTGCGTTTTCTAATGTTTTACGCAAATCTGCATTCACAGTTTCCAATGATTCTAATACTCCAAATAATTCCGAAAAGGAATCATTTTGAAGAAGGAGCTCAATCGTTGAACGATCATCTGTTCGATCAATTTCTTGAAGAATGGCTTTTAGTAATGTTCGTTGATGTTCAAGATCTTGTTCCACGCGTGTTGTATCATTTTCGATCATCTGAATTTCTTTGTCTGTAGCTGCAATGGTTAATTCAGTCGATTCGATTTCAAGTCCTGTTTTTGCCACACGATTTTCCAATAATTCAAGTTGACCGTGCAGCGTTGCAGCTTCTGCTTGTTTTGCAGAAATTTTTTCCTCAAACTGTTCTATTTTTCGCTGAATTTGATCAATGTGTGTTTTCTTTTCTTCAATGTCTTCTGAAAGAATTTGTGTTGCGTTCGAAGAAGATATCTGTGTTGTTTTTTCTGCCATCACAGAAGCGACTGGAATCAAAAAACTCACCGCAACAGAACCTGTCACGACAAGAAATGTGATGAGAAAAAAAATATGTGTATGCACAAAAAAGAAGGTTATTCTTCAAGCATTGTGATAGCTTTATGAATACGCCGCAAACTTTCTTCCTTTCCAAGAACCCAAAGAAGTTCAAATGGAGCAGGTGAAGCAGAAAGTCCAGAAAGAGCCACTCGCAACGGCCAAAGAACATTCCCATTTTGTAAATACTTTTCTTCAATATACTCTCTCAAAGCCATTTCGATCAATGCGGACGAACCAGTTATTTCGTTATTGAAACCTTCTAAAACAGGAATAATATTTTGCAATTGCAATCGCGCATCCTCCTTTGTGGATTTTTTCCAAACAAGAAGATTGGCTTGATAGGTAGGAAGAATTAAATATCCGCGCGTTTTTTCGACTAAATCTGAAAGAAGAACAAGTCGTTCTTTTTCCACCGTACAAATTTTTATAAGGATTTCTTCTGGAGCCTTGATCTCTGCTTTTTTCAAAAATGGTTGGCTGAGTTTTGTAATTTCTTCTGGTGTTTTTGTACGAATATATTGTCCATTCATCCAGTCGAGTTTATCTGTCATAAAGACAGCGCCGGATTTATTCACTTTTTCAATATCAAATAATTCAGCAAGCTCTTCAAGTCTATACAATTCCTGATCTGCTTTTGGGTTAAACCCAAGAAGCGCCACAAAATTTATAAGAGCTTCAGGCAAATATCCTTTTCTAAGATAATCTTCCACAGCAACATCCCCTTGGCGTTTTGAAAGTTTAGAACGATCTGGATTGAGAATCAGAGGAAGATGAGCAAATTGTGGTATATCCCATTCGAATGCTTGATAAAGCAGCACATGTTTTGGTGTGGAAGAAATCCATTCTTCTGCACGAATAACATGGGTCACTTCCATCAAATGATCATCTATCACATTCGCCAGATGGTACGTTGGGAATCCATCTGATTTTATAAGCACTTGATCGTCAATTTCTTGATTGTGAATGGTAATACGACCACGAATTAAATCATCAAATGTTGTTTCTCCATCTGGAATTTTTAAACGAATGACACATGGTTCACCTGCAGTATGTTTGATTGTTCGTTCTTCTGGTGAAAGTGTGACACAGTGTCGATCGTATTTTGTGGGAAGTTTGGCAATTCCTTGTTGAGAGCGAACGGACTCCAAACGTTCTGATGAGCAAAAACATTCGTACGCGAGTCCGCGTTCCAAAAGTTCGTGCGCATATTTTGTATAAAGAGAAAGACGTTCGGATTGAATATATGGTCCGAGTGATCCTTTTTGTTCAATCAAACCTTCTTTGGTGAGTATCGGACCTTCATCATGTTGCAATCCCATAGCCTCAAGAACATGCAATAGACTTTCCACCGCACCTGGAACATAACGATTTCGATCGGTATCTTCAATGCGTAAAGCAAAAATACCGCCATGTTTTTTTGCAAACAAATAATTGTACAAAGCCGTACGCAAACCGCCGATGTGAAGATATCCGGTCGGAGATGGAGCAAAACGTGTTTTTACCATGCTCATATTTTTTGATTCCATTGATGATAAACTTCGCGAAAGACCCGTAGACATGCAGGAAAAAATTGCCGAGATTTTAGTGTACTCCAGGCAACTAAGATCGGAAAGACAACACATGCCTGAAGAATACGTTGTATTCGTTTTGGTTCAAGCCACAATCGCCAGAGCCATTCAAATCCAACCCGTCTCCATGATTCAGGGGCACGCGGTAAGACTCCACTTAACATATCAAACGCACCTCCAACTCCAAGTGTCAAACGAACACTTGGAAGATATGGAAGGACATCTGTCATAAATTGTTCCTGTTTTTCTTGTCCAAGCCCAATAACAAGAACAGTCGGTTCTTTTTGTCGAATTTTTTCAAAAAGAATACGGGAAAATTCATTATTTTTTAAACCTTTTGTAGGAATGATTCCCGGATCAAGAAAAGAAATAGTCAATCCGGGAAAATAAGTTTGAAGATATGCCGCTGTTTTTGAAAGACGTTCTTCAGAAAGTAGAGGGTCTTTATGTCCGCCAATGAGAAGCATTTTTTTTTGCATTTGCGCACACAGATTAGCAAGTTCAAGAAGGGTATCAACTCCCGTATGCCGATGTTCTAAACGTCCTCCGGTAAGAGCAGTAATTGCGTAGCAAAGACCAATCCCATCTGGAAGATGAAGATCATTTGCATTGATCAAATGTCTAAATGATTCATTTTTTTTTGCCTGAAGCAAAAATTCCGGATTAGGAGTAACGATTCGCCTAGATCCTTGCGAAGCAGAAATCCATTCAAGCAAGATTTCTCGCAATTCCCCATCCGTAAGATCATCAATTTGAACCCCGAATAAAAAAAGAGATTTCATATGGTTTTCATAAGCATCATAAGGAAGTTTCGACTTGTTGACAAACAAGAAAATGGATTGACTTTTTTAATTTAGCACTCTATGATAAAGAGTGCTAAATATTTGCTATTTTTCATTTTCATCTATTTTGTATGCTTCCTCATAATTTTACCAATAAATCCCAAGAAGCAATTCAACAGGCTCATCATGTGGCTGTGGAAAACGGCCAGCCTGCGCTTGAACCCATTCATTTACTCTCTGCCCTCCTCGAACAAGACGATGGGGTTGTTTCTGCTATCCTCAATAAATTAACACCTGAAATAGCCGAAATTCGTTCCAAAATAGAAAAAATTCTTGATTCCCTTCCCAAAGTATCTCCACAAACAGAAGACGGCGGAGTTGGTCAAATGTATTTGACCCAAGACATGGCAGGTGCCCTCAATGAAGCGGGAAAAAAAGCCAAACAGTTTAAAGATGATTTTATTTCCACAGAACATCTACTACTTGGACTTCTTACCAATCGTCATATTGCACGTTTGCTTGATCCATATGGCATAAAAGAAGAAACAGTCATGCGGGCACTGAAAGATATTCGCGGGACGCAAAAAGTGGATTCCCCAGAACCAGAATCCCGCTATCAAGCTTTGGAAAAATATAGTCGGAACCTCACAGAAGCAGCTCGCGGAGGAAAACTGGATCCTGTGATCGGTCGCGATGCAGAAATTCGACGTGTCATGCAGGTTCTTTTGCGTCGGACAAAAAATAATCCTGTTTTAATCGGTGAAGCTGGAGTAGGAAAAACCGCCATTGTGGAAGGGCTTGCCCAACGTATTGTTTCAGGTGATGTTCCAGAATTACTTCGAGAAAAAGAATTGGTTGTACTCGATCTTGGCGCATTGGTTGCAGGAACAAAATATCGTGGAGAATTTGAAGATCGTTTGAAAGCAATTTTAAAAGAAATCAATCAGTCTGAAGGACGCATGATTTTGTTTATTGATGAGTTACACACCCTTGTTGGGGCGGGAACATCTGAAGGTAGTCCGCTTGATGCAAGCAATATGTTGAAACCGGCGCTTGCACGTGGTGAATTGCGCGCTATCGGCGCCACGACACTCAAAGAATATCAAAAACACATTGAAAAAGATGCAGCGCTTGAACGGCGTTTTCAACCAGTTATGGTGGAAGAACCGTCTGTAGAAGATACGGTTGCAATTTTACGAGGAATTAAAGAAAAATATGAACTTCATCATGGTGTAAGGGTGACCGATCCGGCCATTGTTTCCGCAGCGGAACTTTCGCATCGTTATATTTCTGATCGTCAGCTTCCAGACAAAGCGATTGATCTCATAGACGAAGCTGCCTCTGCTTTGCGTATGGAAATTGATTCCATGCCGGAAGAACTTGATACGATGAAGCGTGACCGCATGCGTTTGGAAATCGAACGTAAGGCTTTGGAAAAAGAAGAAGACAAGGACTCGAAAAATCGTTTACAGGAAATTGAAAAACAGCTGGCGGATTTACGGGAAAAAAGTGATGCGCTCGAAGGCAAATGGCGAAATGAAAAGGAAAAAATTACCGAAATTCATGCGGTTAAAAGTCAAATAGATCGTTTGAAAGCTGAAGCGGAAATTGCGGAACGTCATGGTGATTTGGAAAAAGTGGCTGAGATTCGTTATGGTGGCATTCCAACAGAAGAACGTCGATTAAAAGGTGCAGAAGAAGCGCTTAACCATCTTCAGCGTGAACGTGGCATGTTAAAAGAAGTGGTAAATGAAGAAGATATTGCTCAGGTTGTTTCTCGTTGGACACATATTCCTGTTTCCAAAATGCTTGAATCTGAAATGGAAAAACTGACTCGCATGGAAGAAGTGCTCGAAAAACGTGTGGTGGGTCAGGAAGAAGCAATTGCAGCTGTGAGTAACGCTCTTCGTCGTTCGCGTGCAGGCATCTCTGAAGAAAATCGTCCAATCGGATCGTTTATTTTTCTTGGACCAACAGGAGTGGGAAAAACGGAACTTGCGCGTGCTCTTGCTGCATTCATGTTTAATGATGAATCTGCCCTTGTACGCCTCGACATGTCTGAGTACATGGAAAAACATGCGGCTTCAAAAATTATCGGTTCCCCACCAGGATATGTTGGGTACGAAGAAGGAGGACAACTCACAGAAATTATTCGCCGACATCCATATGCGGTCATCCTTTTTGATGAAATTGAAAAAGCGCATCCGGACACCTTTCATCTTTTGCTTCAACTCTTAGATGACGGACACCTCACAGATGCAAAAGGGCGAAAAGTCAATTTTAAAAATACGATTGTCATCATGACAAGTAATATTGGATCAGATGTGATTTTGAGTGCGGGAAAAGAACTCACATCCATTGGATTCCAAAATAATGAAGGCGAGGTTCTGACAGAGGATCAAGAAATGCACGAACGTATTTTTGGCATGCTCAAAGATCAATTCCGTCCGGAGTTTTTGAATCGTGTAGATGATATTATCGTATTTCATTCCCTCCGAGAAAAAGAAATTACAGATATTGTTGGTTTGCAATTGGAACATGTTGCTCATCGACTCAAAGAGCAACGTGACATTGATTTACAGGTGAAACCTGCGGCACGCGAACTGCTTGCTCAAAAAGGATTTGATCCATCATTTGGCGCACGTCCGCTCAAGCGTGTGATTCAACAATTGATTTTGAATCCGTTGTCCCTCAAAATCGTGGCCGGAGAATTCATGCCAGGTGATTCTATTACGGTTGGCGTGAAAAAAAATGAGTTAATTTTTGGAAAAACAGGAAAAAAGGAAAAAAATGCGGTATACTAAAACCGTTATGTTAAAACGAATGTTTGCCATTATTTTGTTATTCACTGTTTTTGCGACTCCTTTTGCCTCTTCCGCAGCGGTTTTTAATCCAAATTTTTTGATTTCAGACGAAGAATTTACCAATATTTTTAGCATGGATTTGGGGCAGATCCAAGAATTTCTCTCTCGCGGATCATTGGCAACATACATGACCGAAGACTTGGATGGAAAAAAACGGTATGCGGCGGACATTATTTGGAGAACAGCTCAGCGCAATGGAGTCAACCCGCAAGTCATTCTTGTTATGCTTCAAAAAGAACAAAGTCTTGTTCTTGATCCTGATCCAAGCGAAGACCAATTAGACTGGGCTATGGGATATGCGGTTTGTGATTCGTGTACACATGACGATCCTACGATTCAACGGTTTCGTGGATTTGCAAAACAGGTTAATTCTGCCACACTTCAATTTAGCGAAGGATATCTTACAGATCTTGCAGCAAACGGTGAAACAGTGACAGGTCTTGCTCCGGGACAAGCAACACTTATTGACGATGTCACGGTTATTCCTGCCAATAATGCGACCGCGGCTCTCTACACATACACCCCGCATCTGCACGGAAACCAAAATTTTGTTACCTTATGGCAACAGTGGTTTATCCGACATTATCCTGGTGGTTCTCTTTTGCAAAACAAGGAAAATGGCGCGGTATGGCTCATCCAATATGATGAACGCCGACCGATTACATCGCGTACAGCGTTTGTTTCTCGTTTTGCCGATAAAAATATTATTTCTGTTGATCCGTCTGAACTTGAAGTCTATCCGATCGGTTCTCCGATTTCCCTTCCAAATTATTCTCTCCTTCACGCAGAAAATGGAGATATTTATCTTTTGGTTGATGACGCCATTCGTCATATTACTTCTATGGAAGCGTTTCGCTCCATTGGGTTTAATACAGACGACTTGATTGATGTGACAGAAGATGATTTGCAAGGATATACGCTTGGAGAACCAATTACATCTGATTCCCTATATCCGCAAGGAGTGCTTTTGCAAGATACGAAAACAGGCGGTGTTTTTTATGTAGAAAATGGAGAAAAATTTCCTATTCTCTCTCGTGAAATTTTGACGGCGCGTTTTGTTGGACGCCCTCTCATCCCCACAAAACCTTCTGAACTCGATGTCTATCCAAAAGGGAATCCTGTTCTCTTTTCAGATGGAACGCTGATGGGAGTCAAAGGATCTCCAGAAGTTTTTTTTATCTCTGAAGGAAAGCGGCGTCCTATTTTGAATGGAACTATTTTTGAAACATTTGGATGGAAATGGGAAAACGTCATTTGGACAAATGAAGCATCTATTCTTGTACATCCGCTCGGTTCTGTTATTTCAAATACAACTATGGAGGAAATGGATCCCACAGAAATTCTCACTGCATCAAGATAAGTATGCTTGTGTTTGCCGCTTTCACCCCACACACTCCTCTCCTACTTCCAACGATTGCAAAACAGCAACAGAAAGCTCTTGGAGCAACGACACAAGCCATGAAAGAATTAGCTGAAGAATTATACGCGGTTCATCCTGAAACTGTTCTTATTCTCTCTGGACATGGAGCACAATTTCCTGATGCATTTTCCATAAATTTGCACGATCATTATCGTACAGATCTCACAGAATTTGGAGATATGGCGACCACACGGGAATTTTTTCCAGATCTTGAAATCATAGATCGTCTTCAAAAATACGCACGAAATGCATCCTTACCGTTTACCCTCTATTCGGATCCAGTCCTTGATTACGGAACAGCCGTGCCTCTTCTTCTTTTAACAGAACATCTGTTGCATATTTCGATTGTCCCTGTTTCCTATAGTGCTTTTCCGGCAAAAAACCATTTTGAATTTGGTCGTCTTTTGAAAGAAGTCGTGATTCCTTCTGAAAAACGCATTGCTGTGATTGCCTCTGGAGATCTTTCTCATGCACTTTCTTCAGATGCGCCAGCAGGTTTTCATCCGGAAGGTCCGATATTTGACGCGTGTGTGCGTGATATTGTCCAAACCATGACACCGTCTCGCCTATTGCAGATGGTGCCGAAAGATGTAGAACGTGCACATGAATGTGGATATCGTCCACTGCTCATCCTTATGGGACTTTTAGAAGGAATGCACATGAAACCTCATGAATATGTTTATGACGCTCCATTCGGTGTCGGATATTTGGTTGCTCATTTTGAATAAAAAAGGAGGCTCTTCTTTTGTTTTGTAAACTTAAGATGGAATACTTTCCTTATTTTTCAATACATCGCTAAACAAAAAAATTTGATGGCATTCAGAGAAAGTAGTTAAAATTTTATGATAAACCGAGGAGAACAACCAAGATCAGATGTAATTCCTGCACAATATAAAGGTATGCCAAGCGAGGTAATTGAAGAATTGTGGCAAGACCCTGTTTATTTTGATGCTAAAAAAAACAAATTGAAAACCGAAAGAAGACAACAGGCCATAGAGGTAATCAAAACAGGTGAAGAAGATAGAGAGGTTGGGAAAGAAAGACAGCTTACCGAAAGATACGCTTGTTTACCTGATGGCCAAAAAACTGAGTTTCCCAATGCCCAAAAAGATGCTGCGCGAGTTTTAAATGAACACATACAAGGTCAAAGAGATATTGATAATCTGTCGCCAGAAGAATCTATTGTGCTTGGCAAATTAAAAACCGCATACGAAGACTTTAAAAAGGAAAACCCAGACAAGCCATTTATTTTTGATTTTTCAAAAGACATTGATCGTAAAGTTTACAATAATCTTGCTCAAAGATTAGCGTTCAAAGTTTTGGAAGACAGACAAAATGTTGGCGACCAAAAAAAGGCAAATGCCATCAGGACGGAATTGGGTATTCCGCCACAAGAAGTAAAAAAGAAGGATTATTGTTGCCAGAAGAAGAAAGAAACTTAGAGGTTCAAAGAGGTGGAAATGAAACGGCTTTATCAAAACTGCAACAACTGATTGAAGCACGAGTTTTAAAAAGTAGAAATCCACAAGCCCTAAGAGAATTATTTGCAAAAATGGTACAGGAAAACGACAAAGGAAAAATTGCCGAAATATTAGTTAGTGAAATTAATCAGCAAAAAAGACAGGCCAACTATCCAATAAATCCAAACTATCAAAAGGCATGGGAACGGGCCACTAAAGATCCATCACTTAACCACAAAGAAGAAAGCGGTTGGATTTATAGAGGCAATTTTTCAACAAAAGAAAAACCAACGATAACAAGAGGTAGTTTAAATATTACATTGGATGAAAATGCAATAATAGAACTTGACTCTTTAATACAAGGTGGCGTGATTGACGCTAACTATAAATTTGGAGAATCCGGGACTGGAGCGGAGGCGAGTGAACGTCACGATGCAGTAACTTTATATTTTCTTACTGAGCCAACACCAGAAGCAATAAAAGCTTTATCAGATGTCGCTAAAAAATATTATCGCGGCGATGATTTAATCGGTCGGAAAATTTCCGAGGGGTTTTACATGTCAGAAGTAGGCTCGGTTTCTGATACGCACGCTCGGGATTTAATTCAGCAATTACTAGCCATTGATCCAGAATTGGCAAAAGCAATGAAAGTATTTTTAACATCAAATAAAACCGGCAAAGAAAGAGTCGCTATGTCCGAAGCACAATTTTACTCAGCAAAAGAAATGCTTAACCTGTTTGGTGTTGATATAAATTATAATAAAGATAAAGGATTTGAAATTTTAAAAAAATAATCTCAAAAAATTAAACTTTTAATTGCATCCGATAATAGCGTACTTCCCACTTATTCTCTCATTCGAATTATTTCAGATCGAACATAACTTGTGATAAAATATAACCGGTTTACTATTTAACAACCATTACTATGGAATCACCAGAAATAGGCAACAGTTTGCCCGAAACAGAACCGAAAGAAAGACAGATTATATATACATATCCTGTTTCAGATTCTAATTTAGATCTTTTTTTTGATCTAGGTAATCATATTTTGAGAATAGAAGATGAATTTCCTGAATGTGAAATTGAGATCATAGAAACTGAAGATGATATACATAATGAAAGACCGATGACTTTAACAATCAAATTAAAGGCTACTGAAAATGATTATAATGAGATCAAAAAATTTCTTGATGAAAATTTTGCTCCTTCGGTATTTGAAGAACAAAACGCTCGTATAGACACGTTACTTAACACACATAAATAAATTACCAAAAAAATAATAAGGAAAAAAATTCTATCTACAACATATAACATGCGTTATGCCTGAAGGTCTTGTTGCGGAAGTGTATCCGGTTCTGCGCCTCCCCAGGCGTTTTTTCGTTTTTGATTACACTATTCCACAAGAGATGAATCTTCAGCGTGGACAAATGGTTCGCATTCCATTTCGTGACAAAACGATTCTTGGTGTTGTTCGTTCTGTTGGTTCAAAACGTGGAAATCCTGAACGTTTAAAATCTGTTTTAGAACGTGTGAAAGAATGGATATTTGATGATGTAGAAATGGATTTTTTTGAATGGCTGGCATTGGAAACAGCTCAATCTGTTTCTGCCATTCTTCATGTAGCAATTCCTCCACTTCCAAAGCGTATTCCATCTTTGTCGACAAATATCTCGGAAGGAAAATCGCTTCGTGTACGTGCATCGGAATCAGAGGAAATTTCTCGCGCATTGGAAAAGATGCGAACCTATCGTGAATGTTTTATCCATGCAAAAGATCGCGTACAAATGGCGGCAATGGTTGTTGCGTATGCGTATATGCATCCGCATGATCAACTTGCTATCTTTGTTCCGAATGTTTGGGATGCAACCTGTCTTCTTCCGTATCTTACATTTGCTGGCGTGACACTATTGACTGGAGAAGAATCCCCTTCCCATCGTCTTGCGGCCATTCAATCATTTCGAAAAAAAGAAACACGAATTTTTCTTGCCACGCGTGCAGGTTCTCTTCTTCTGCCCGCTTGTGTTGATGCGATATTTGTTTTGCGTTCGAGTCACGAATCCTACAAACAATCGGATCGAAATCCTCGTTATGATGCGCGGGAAACGATCCGTTTCTTTGCATCGCATCGTGCCTGTCGTCTTTTTTTTCTTGATGTTATGCCTCGGACAGAAGATATGGTCACGTTTGGTCCAGATCGTTTATGTATTTCAACACATGCATTACCTGAAATGATCGAATTGAATCGGGAAAAAAATGTTTCTCCGCATCCGAGGCTTTCCTATACCATTTTTCAAAAAATCACTGACGTATTGGAATCCGGAAAACGGATTTTTTGCGTTTACAACCGAAAAGGAAAAGCGAGAGCCTTGCGTTGCGAAGATTGCAAAAAAGAATTTCCCTGTCCTCAATGTGGAGGAGTATTTACGGTTTATGAGACAACGATTCAATGCCACCATTGCGGATGTATTGAGCCTATTCCTCTTTCTTGTCCTGGGTGCGGAGGAAGTCATCTTATCGAACGTGGATTTGGAAATCGTTCCCTTCAAGAAGCGTTTCAAAAGGCTTTTCCAGGCATCACTGTTTCCCTTTTGGAACAAAATCATCTTGAGGACTTGGAAGCCCACATTCTTCTTGCCACAAATGTGTATACGGAATCCATTTTAAATTCGTTTACTCCCCCGACAGATATCGGATGTGTTATTCTGTTGGATGCGGATCTTCCTTTACACGAATCGTCTGCCCAATCTCTGGAACAAGCTATCCGAATGATCGAGGAATTGCGTGGAGTGGCATTTCGACTTCGTGCAGATTTTCTGATGCAAACACATGTACGGGAATTTTTTCAAACTTATTATCAAAATCCACTTTCGTTTTTTCAGAAAGAACTGACGCTGAGAAACACGTATCGACAACCGCCCATTTGTCGACCTATGCGGATCATGCGTCGAGGCGGTGATGTACGCCAAAGTCGTTTCGAGCTTGAACATATTCGCGAACAACTTGAAGGATATCATCCGATTGATGTCTTGTTTTCGTTTTTTCATTCACGGACAACACAGGCGTGTCCTATTCTTTCTTTTTCCGTAGAACAAACTTATGTTCCGGATCTTCTTGTTTTTTTACGTACACTTCCGGATCATTTTATTATTGACACGAATCGAAATTTATGATGAAATATATCCTTTGCTAATGATCCATTATGTTGCCGATTTTACATGATCCAAACCCCGAATTGCGGGAAATATCCGATCCGTTTGATCTTACTTCTCTTGCATCTCCGGACGTGCAGGATTGGTTAGATGAACTTGTTGAAACCATGAAACAAGCGGATGGAATTGGCATTGCTGCTCCGCAAACAGGAACAAAAAAACGCGTCATTGTTGTTCAAATAAAAAATGAACCACATGTTTTTATTAATCCAAAAATTATTTCTCGATCATTACAAACCATTGAAAGTGAAGAAGGGTGTTTATCTGTTCCAAATGTGTTTGGAATGGTTCAACGTTCCAAACGCGTGAAAGTAAAAGCTTGGAATCGAAAAGGAGAAAAAATAATCATCAAAACCGATCCTGCAGAAGCGATTATTTTTCAACATGAAATTGATCATTTAGACGGCATTCTTTTTATTGATAAAGTTGATCATTTTACTCGTCCTCCACGTTTATGAACTATCCTTTACGTGTTGTTTTTTTTGGCACGCCACATTTTTCTGTTCCATTTTTACATGCCTGTCTTGAAGACAAAGACATCAATATTCTGGCAGTTGTCACTCAACTGGATAAATCGTCCGGACGTGGACAAGAACTTGTTTCTTCTCCGGTTAAACAAATTACGGAAGCTCAACACCTTCCTATTTTTCAACCAAATTCTCTCAAATCATCTGAGACTATGGAATTTCTTACATCTCTTTCTGCAGATGTGTTTGTGGTTGTGGCTTATGGGAAAATGATTCCTTTAGAAATTTTAGCGCTTCCTTCAAAAGGATGTGTGAATGTTCACCCTTCTCTGCTTCCAAAATATCGTGGTCCATCGCCTCTTCAAGCTTCTCTTTTATCTGGGGACAAAGAAACAGGTGTAACCATCATGCTTCTTGATAAAGGAATGGATACAGGTCCTATGCTTGCACAAGAAACTGTAATATTAGATTCAAAGGAAACATTTCTTTCACTCACAAAAAAAATCGAAGCAATAGCTCCAAATCTTCTTATACAAACACTCAAAAAATATGCTTCTGGTTTGATTGTTCCTGTTCCACAAGATGAGACTTTTGCATCTGTCACTTCTTTGTTGGAGCGAGAAGATGGGCGCGTTGATTGGCGATTACCTGCAGATGTTCTTGACCGTCGCGTGCGAGCCTTAAACCCATGGCCAGGAACCTGGACGATCTGGAATCGTCATGGCAAAGATATACGTTTAAAAATATTACACACTCAACTATCTCAGCAATTAACAGACAAAAATTCAGGAACTGTTTTTATAGAAAACGAACATTTGTATATTGCGACAGGTTCTAAAACCTATTTAGAAATTCTCTCTATTCAACCAGAAGGAAAAAAAGAACTTTCTGCTGCTGAATTTTTACGAGGATATTCGGATATCGTTGGATCGGTTCTATAATTTATATCCATTTACTGATAATTTCTACTCGATACCCTTTTCTCTTTGCATCAGCGATAAGGTCTGTTTGAGAAGCATCAAGACAAATATCTCCCCCTATTTCAATCCCTGCAGGAATGGTTGTTGCGGGAATACCTCTAAGCCACAAATCTTGACCTATTTTCACTCCTTTCAAAGCTTCGAGTGAGGTAAGTTGGTTATTATCATCTAATTCTAACTTTCCGGAAATTTCTTTTGAAATTCCATCAAGATTTTCTAATTTATTAGTATCCAAAACAAGATTACCCATCACTTTTTCCGGTAATCCAATAAGAGAACTAATCTCATCATCTGATAAATATATACCTCCCCCAACCTCTTCTGGCATTCCTTGAAAAGATCCAAGTTCGTTATAACTACACGCAAAATATTCTCCAATCTTTTTTGGATACCCATTGAGTCTTAAAGAGGGATTTTTGGAAACTCTAAAATCTCTTTTTACCTCCATTAAACCGATAGGTAATAATTCAATTTTTGTATTTAGTAAATTCAAATTTCCCTCCACAATTGTCGTTCCGTCTTTTTGAAACTCAAAAGTCTCATTCACCCACTGTTCGTTTTTTCCAAATTTTTGTGCCCATTCAATGTATTGCTCTCGAGTCCAACATGGTTCTTTTTCCACTTCTCTTTGTTCTTTTCCACTCATGGAAATATCTGCAGGAGGAAGGTCGAGTCGTGGTTCTGATTCACAAGGTTCATCTTCTCCTAAGGCTTCTGTGAGTGCTTGTGTTGTAGCCGAATCTAAAAAACGACCTGTTAATTCAGAAGGAGTTCCTTTGTTTGGTTCAGGATGATAAAAGGGATTTTCAAGAGAGTTGGGAGACATATGAATGTATTGTTTTTATCAACTTATAATCCTGACTTGATACCCTTTTCTTTCTGCATCAGCGATAAGGTCTGTTTGATATTCACGTATAAAAATTTCTCCCCCTATTTCTATTCCTGCAGGAATCGTTGTTGCGGGAATATCACAAAGCCACAAATTTCGACCTATTTCCACTCCTTTCAAAGCTTCGAGTGAAGTAAGTTGGTTATTATCATCTAATTCTAACTTTCCGGAAATTTCTTTTGAAATTCCATCAAGATTTTCTAATTGATTATGAGTCAAATAAAGATCACCCATCACTTTCTCCGGCAATCCAAGAAGAGAAAGGATTTTATTATCCGATAAATAGATACCTTTTCCAACCTCTTCCGGTATTCCTTGAAGAGACAAAAAATTATTGCCCATACACAAAAAATTCCCTCCAACTTTTTTTGGATACTCATTGAGTTTTAAAGAGGGATTATAAGAAATATTAAAATCTCCTTTTACCTCCATCAAACCAATAGGAAGTTGTTTGATTTTCCTACTTAGTAAATTCAAATCTCCCTCCACAATCGTTGTTCCGTCGAGTTGAAATTTGAATGTCTCATTCACCCATGCTTCATCTTTTCCAAAATCTTCTGCCCATTTGATATAGTCTTCTTTTATCCAGAGAGGTTCTTTTTCCACTTCTCTTTGTTCTTCTGTACTCATGGAGATATCTGAAGTGGGAGGAAGGTCTTGTTGTGGTTCTATTTTAGGAGATTGGTTTTCTTCTCCTAAGGCTTCTGTGAGTGCTTGTGTTGTAGCCGAATCTAAAAAACGACCTGTTAATTCAGAAGGAGTTCCTGTTTTTTGATCAGGAGGACGAAATGGATTACGGAGAGAGTCGGGGGACATAAAGAGAAATGACTAGAATCTTAAAAAATTTTTACTTGATACCCTTTTGCCTGTGCATCAGCATTCAGATCTGTTTGAAATGATCTTACAAAAATATTTCCCCCAATTTTAATACCTGTAGGAATTTCTGTTGCAGGAATATTTCTCAGCCACAAATTTCGACCTATTTCCACTCCTCTCAAAGCTTCGAGCGAGGTAAGTTGATTATTATTATCTAAATCTAAACCTACGGAAATTTCTTTTGAGATTCCATCAAGATTTTTTAATTCATTTTGATTCAAAATAAGAGAACCTATCACTTTATTTGGCAAACCATCAAGAGAAATGATCTTGTTGTTTAGTAAATCTATATATCCTCCAATCTCCTCAGGCATTCCTTGAGGAGATGAGAGATTATTATGCTTACACTCAAACCTTCCACCAACTTTTTTCGGATATCCATTGAGTTTCAAAGAGGGATTTTGAGAAATATCAAGATTTCCTTTTACTTCCATAAGACCGACAGGAAGACAAATAATTTTTAGTCTCTCTAAATTCAAATCTCCCACCACAATCGTTGTTCCATCCTTTTGAAACTCAAATGTTTTGTCTACCCAATCTGCATCTTTTCCAAATTCTTTTGCCCATTCAATATATCTTTGAAGTGGCCAAAATGTTTCATCTTCTACCTCTCTTTGTTCTTTTCCACTCATGGAAATATCTGCAGGAGGAAGGTCTTGTTGTGGTTCCGGTTTGGAAGATTCTTCTTCTCCTAGGGCTTCTGTGAGTGCTTGTGTTGTAGCTGAATCTAAAAAATGACCTGTTAATTCAGAAGGAGTTCCTGTTCTTTGATCAGGATGATGAAAGGGATTACGGAGAGAGTCAGGGGACATAGAAAGAGATGACTAGGACTTTAAACAATTTCCACTTGATACCCTTTCGCTCGTGCATCAGTGATAAGAGCTATTTGGGATGATCTTATAACGATATTTCCTCTAATTTGAATTCCTGCAGGAACTTCTGTTGCGGGAATATCTCTCAGCGACAAATCTTGACCTATTTTCACTCCTTTCAAAGCTTCGAGCGAGGTAAGTTGGTTATTGTCTGTAAGACTTAAATTCCCAAAAATTTCTCTTGAAATTCCATCAAGATTTTCCAATTGATTATGAGACAAATAAAGATTACCCATCATTTTTTTTGGCAATCCAATAAGAGAACTAATTTTGTTAGACTCCAAATAGATACCTCCCCCAATCTCTTCTGGCATTCCTTGAAAAGATCCAAGTTCGTTATAACTACACGCAAAATATCCTCCAACCTTTTTTGGATACCCATTGAGTTTTAAAGAGAGATTTTCAGAAACATTAAGATCTCCTTTCACCTCCATAAGACCGACAGGAAGTTGTTTGAGTTTTTTACCTCGTAAAATCAAATCTCCATTTACAACCGTCGTCCCGTCTTTTTGAAACTCAAATGTTTTATCTATCCAACTTTCATCTTTTCCAAAACTTTCTGCCCATTTGATATAGTCTTCTTTTATCCAGAGAGGTTCTTTTTCTACCTCTCTTTGTTCTTTTCCACTCATGGAAAT
>Ga0209417_1000812_pt1 | contig 65635 bp, 31 predicted proteins | sample RifGroF2_FD_184002 | JGI IMG/M metagenome (GOLD analysis project Ga0209417, IMG submission 184002) | Groundwater microbial communities from Rifle, Colorado, USA - Groundwater F2 (SPAdes) (version 2) | ecosystem: Environmental > Aquatic > Deep subsurface > Groundwater | place: Rifle, Colorado... | reverse complement strand
AGCTTCCATATTGCTTGTGTCTTTTTTGTTTAGCAATATAAAAGTACACAAAATTATGCAAATATGGAAGCTAATTTATTAACAATCAAATGTTTATAACTGCAAAACTGAAGTGAGAAATGTTAGTTATAATGCCATAAATTGAAATATTTTGAAGTACGAAAATTTCTATCTTATCAAATTACAACTGAAGTGTAATTTCTGTTCTGCAATATTTCTATTATGATATTAATAAATTAAATTTGATGGCAATAATACACAATATCTTTAATTAAAATTTTAACAAAAATACAAAAATCATGAAACAAATTTTCCACTTAACTATGGCTACAATTGCAATGTTCATCTTCACTATAAGTTGCAATCAGACATCTGATACAAAAGAAAATCAAAACAAAAATGATTCTCTTGAACGCATAAATTTTAAAAAACAAGTTCCGGATTGGACAAAAAATCTAAACATCTATGAGGTAAATTTACGACAGTTTACAGAGTCAGGAAAACTGGTAGATTTTGAAAAACATTTACCAAGATTGAAAGAAATGGGAGTAGATATTTTGTGGTTTATGCCCATAAATCCCATTGGTATTAAAAACAGAAAGGGCTCGCTTGGAAGTTATTATTCTGTAAAAGATTTTAAAGGCTTTAATCCTGAATTTGGAACTATTGATGAATGGAAAAATCTTGTGAAAAAAATTCATGAAAATAAAATGTATGTGATTATTGATTGGGTGGCAAATCATGCTTCGTGGGATAATGTAATGATGACAGAGCATCCCGAATGGTTCACAAAAGATAGTACTGGAAATATTATTCCTCCTGTACCTGACTGGAAAGATGTGGCAGATCTAAATTACGAAAATAAAGAATTGTGGAAATACATGATTGATGCAATGGCTTTCTGGCTTAAAGAAACAGACATTGACGGATTTCGCTGCGATGTAGCGGGAATGGTGCCCATTGAATTCTGGAACGAAGCCCGATTCCAGCTCGACAAGGTCAAACCCGGCTTCATGCTTGCAGAAGATGAAGGATTCATTATGCATGAAAAAGCTTTCGACATGACCTATTCGTGGGAGTTTCATCATCTTTGCGCTGATATTGCGAAAGGAAAGAAAAAGGTTTTTGAACTCGATTCACTCTTTGCAAGAGAAAAGAAAAAATTTCCTGCTGATGCATACAGAATGGTTTTTACTTCCAATCATGATGAGAATTCATGGAACGGAACTTCTTATGAAAAATTCGGAGATGCCCTGAATGCCTTTACTGCTTTTTGCTATATAGTTCCCGGAATGCCCTTAATTTATAGTGGTCAGGAAGCAGGTCTGAATAAAAGGCTCAAATTTTTTGACAAAGATCCAATTGAATGGAAAGAACATGAATTTGCAAAACTTTATAAAAAACTTAACGCTTTGAAAAAAGAAAACCATGCGCTCTGGAACGGCGCTTATGGAGGCGAATTGGTAAAAATCAAAAGCTCCTTTGATGAGTCAATTTTTGCATTTAAACGGATTAAAGAAAACAATGAAATTTTATGTATTTTCAATTTCAGTAAAGAAAAAAAAATTGTGAATATTCCCGGTGGAGAAATTGATGGAAAATATTTTGATGTTTTTTCTGATACAGAAATCACGCTCACCAAAAATTACAAATTCGAAATGAATCCCTGGGGGTTTTATATATTCAAAAAATAACATTTGGTACTGTAACATCGTCCCACATTGGGATTGTAACATCGTCCCATATTGGGATTGTAACATCGTCCCATGGGACGATGCTACAGTACCGTAATATTTATATTTATGAAAAAACTCGCAACCATACTCTGTGTTCTGATATCAATGAACACATTCTCGCAGGTACACACAACGTATCTGTGGCATTTGCAACAACCCATTTACTGGCCGGAGAAAAGCATCTGGAATCCGCACCGTTACCAGACTGTGCGCGAATCAGATTATTTAAAATTCAACGGTGGAAATATGTACAGCGATGGACAGGCGCATCCGTTAAATAATTTATCTGATATTTTTGGAAATGATGATCGCAAGGCTGTATATCAATATCGTGCGAAAGATGCCGTGCAATCCTTACTAGGATTTCCTGAAGCAGGAGCGCAGGTAAATTATTCCGGCGTGTTAATTGAAAATGTAAACAGCCTTGCAGGAAACAACCAGTGGGGCTATTCTTCCGGCTGGCAGAATTCTTTTGTTGAAGCCCGCGGATGGACAACCTCTGGAGGGAAGCCACGTCTGGATGTTGTAGGATTTACATTTCATCATGTTATTGCGCCATTAGTTAATGATCGTGTTTTCAGAAAAGAATTGCAAACGCACAAATATATTTACGGACAAACCTTTGGAACTGCGCCTCTTTACTCAAAAGGCTACTGGCCTGCCGAATGTTCTTTCAGTGAAAGAAATATCAAAATATTGGCTGAAGAAGGCTTTGAATGGAGTGTTATAGCGAATTCACGCTTGTCAAGAACATTGAAAGATTATCCGCTTTCTTTTGGCACAAATGGCTGCAATATTGATCCTCCAAATAAAGCAGATGTTACAGAATTTTTAGGCAACAACTGGTGGTCGGGTCAGATAGACGGACGCGGAGGAAAATTCGCTGCTCCATTCTGCTATCAGGCACATAAAGCAAAATATGTGGATCCTGAAAATGGAACAGAACATAATTTAACAGTTGTCCCGATGTGCGATTTATTAAGCTATCAGAACGGTTACTCCACTATGGGAACCGGAGATATTGATGCGCATATTGCACCTTATAATAATTCTTCACAACCTTGCATTGTTTTAATGGCGCATGACGGCGATAATGCATGGGGAGGCGGAGCTTCCTATTATGGAGAATCTGTACCCGGCTTTGCAGGCAGCGCATCTTCTCAAGGTTATGTCCCCACAACCATTCAGCAGTTTTTAACAGATCATCCTGTTCCTGCAAATGACATTGTACACGTGGAAGATGGCTCGTGGATTAATGCTGCAAATGATTGGGGACATCCGCAATTCATAAACTGGATATGGCCTTTCTATGATGCAAATTACAATTTTAATCCGAATGGCTGGACTGAAGATGCAAGAAACTGGGCACTTCTTACTGCTGCCGAAAACCATGTGATAATGGCTGAAGACCTCGATGGAAATGCAGATATCGCAGACATAGTAAACCCTTCTGCAAATTCTTCAAATGTTGAAAAAGCGTGGCATTTTCTGCTTCCGGGATTTGCAAGTTGTTATATGTATTATGGTGCATCATTAGATATGGAAGTGAAACAAACTATTGCCTGCAACAATGCAATTGAATATGCAGATGCAGTTATTGATGCGCATCCCGGTGTAGATAACACAGCTCCCTCTGTTTTTATTCCGCAACGCTGGCCGTATAACCCGGGTGGTATTGCTTTTGGACCTACATCTGGATATCAGCAACGCACGAATCCTTCTGATTTTTTTGTATGGACTTTTGCTTATGATGTTTCAGGAATTCAAAACGCAGTATTAAAATATCGTGTGGATTTTGACGGAACAAATCCTCTTGACAATAATGAAAACGACACATACGCTGGCGGTACGGGTGTAAGCGAATGGCTCTCTATTCCTATGACACTGCGTATTTTTCCGACAGGAAATATCACAAATAATCCGGAAATAAATTTCTTTGTTTTGCCCGATTACATAGCAGACCAATACTACGCGCAAATCATAGACCTCCACGATACACTTGTAGATTATTTTGTAGAAGTTACTGACATAAAAGGCAACATTACAAAAACTGCGATACAGCATGTGTACATCGGCGCAAGCAATACAGGTGGAAATGACGAGGGCGTTCAATGGTCTCCCTCCTACCCTACTTTAAATGACACGATAACCATTACTGTTAACAATGCGACACAGGGAGCGTTTTTTCACTGGGGTGTCAATAATAATGGAAGTACATGGCAACAAGCTCATAATGCCTACTGGCCCACGGGGTCCTCTTTATTTAATGGCACTGGCCCTGCAACACAGTCTGCTATGAATGGTCCGTCAAACAATGCACTTACTTTAAAAATAGGTCCTTTTAATAATGCAGCACAGGTTGTAAATCAAGTGGCATTTGTAATTCATTACAATGATAACTCATGGGATAATAATAACGGACAGGATTATCACATTCCCATTAATCAGAATCCTACAGCTATTCCTGAACATAAAACTATTTCAATTGAAGGGATAAATGTATATCCGAATCCTTTTACAGATAATGCAGTTATTGAGTTTCTGGATTCACACGATAGAAATTATATGATAGAAATTATCAATGCTTTTGGACAAATAATTTTCTCACAAAATATTTCTGAAAACAGGTTTGTTTTTGAAAGAAAAAATATTGAAAAAGGAGTGTATTATATTCGCGCTTTAAATTTAAAAACGAACAAAGTTTTAGTTAAGAAAATTGTTATTGTATAAGAGACTGTTTAAAGATTAATTTTCCTAAAAATTTTATTATCCAATTAATAAACAGGGCACTCCTATGGAGCTTATATAGCAAAAGTTTACTGTTTTATAAACAGGTCACTCCTACGGAGTTTTTGCCTACAAGTCCCGTAGGGACGAACTGTTTATAAAATACGAATTACAATAAATATTGAAGCTCCATAGGAGCGCCCTGTTAAGAATACGAGGTATAGCAAAAAGTCTACCTAAATAATAAAAATTTGTCGAACAATAAAATAAAAAAATATTCAAATGAAATTTAAACAGTCTCTAAAAAATGCGCCCTAAAGCGCATTTTTTTTAATCCCTCAACACAATCTTTTTCACTACAACAATATTGTCAAACTGCATTTGCAGATAATACATGCCAGGCTTCATATTATTGGCTTTGGCATTGATTTCATACGTGTAATTTCCCTGCGCTAATTTTTTATTTTCTAATTGTTCAATTTGCTTTCCTGTAACATCAAGCAGACGATAATTAAAATAATGTTCTTTTGAAACTGCAAATGACAAGGCTGCTTTTTCTCTGAATGGATTCGGCGATATTTTTACATAGATTGATTCTGCTTCTTCAGAAAATGTGAAACTCCCTGATGGTATCAAAATTCCGGGATTCGATGAAAAAGTATCTACTAAAAACAACAGCTCATTGTAATAGGGTTTTTCAGGATTCAGTGTTAGATTACTGTATGTACTCAACATCGGCAAGCCCGGTATATCTACATATATGGAATACGTTCCTTCGGGCAATCCTGTTACTTCCCAGAATCCTGTTGTGTCTGATGCAGTATTGGCAATAGGCTCATCATCGGGTTCGAGTTCTATGTAGATTTCTGATCCTTTTACAGGTTCGCCCATTTCTTTGTATCCTGCCGGATCATGATAATTGACATTGCCCTGGAAAGCAAATGCGCCCTGCTGCAATGGCATATTTTCATACATCTTTACAGTGATACTTTCGCTCGCTTCACACGCTAATGCTAATGTTATAGCTTCTTCCCATTTGTATGTGGAGTCATAATAGGTGTGCATTACATGTTGATAAGGCGCATTGTTGTTAAGCTTTACCAACACCATATAATTATCAGGTGCTATATCTGCAAAACTAAATTGCCCGTTTGAACCTATATTGACTATATCTACGGCATTACCCAAGCCTGGTTGTCCTTCCGGTAATAAATAAACCTTTGCTGTATTTTCTGTCAAAAATCCTTCGCTATAATTTACTACTCCATTTAAGGATGGAAGTGTTCTGGCTGTTACTTGAATCGCATCTGTTGATGAGCAATTATACGCGTTCGTTACTGTTACAGCGTAAGTCCCTGTTTGGGTTACACCTATTATTTTTGTATGTGCGCCATTGCTCCATAAATAATTTGCGCTGGGATTTCCTGCATCAATAATAAACGGCTGAACAATACAAAGCGCTGTATCGTTCCCAAGATTCACAACCGGCAACTGGAATATAAATACCATAACACTGTCTGATGCGCTGCATTGCTCAGCATTGGTTACTGTTACAGTATAAGTGCCGCTTATGTTTGCAGATATCGTTTGTGTCGTGCTGTTATCATTCCATAAAAATATGCTGCCAGAGTTGCCTGCATCAAGCGTAAACACATCGCCTTCGCAGCCTGCTTTGTTAGGACCTAAATCAACAACAGGGTTCGCATTGATTGTTACACTCAACTCATCACTTGCGCTGCAATTTTGCGCGTTGGTTACGGTTACGCTGTATGTGCCGGATGTTGTTACATTTATTTGCTGCGTTGTTTCTGCATTGCTCCACTGGTAGCTGCTGCCCGGATTCTGCGCGTCAAGCATCACGGGTGTGCCTTCGCAAACAGTAATATCTGCTCCAAGGTTTACTGTTGGCGAGGGATTAAAAACAACATAAATCACATCCGATTTAGTACAGCCATTAGAGCCTGTTACTGTTACTGCATACATGCCGGTTGTTGAGACAGATATTTGTTGTGTTGTGCCACCAGTACTCCAGGAGTATGCGCTCATTCCAGTTCCTGCATTCAGAGCCAATGCTGTGCCACCGCAAAGTGTGGTATCATTTCCGATAAAAACAGAGGGCGCTGCAAGGACTTCAACCGTATTGGAATCAACAGCAGAACAACCCGCTAAACTTGAATAAGAATAAAAGATAACATTATTACCTATGCTGATTTGCGAAGGATTGAACATTGAACCCGTAACGCCATTTCCAGAATACGTGCCACCCGATGGAAGTCCGCCAGTAAGTGTCATAGCAGCTGCATTGGAGCATATTTGCGGAAGAACATTATCAAACGTTACAATGGGAAGCGCTTCTACAATAATCGTATCTACAGCTTCCGCGGTACAACCTGAGGTAATATCTGTATAAGAATATGTAATTGCAAATTCACCTGCTCCACTGTTGATGGTATTGAACGTATTTGTATTTACATACAATCCGGTATAATTACCCCCTGCAGGATATCCTCCATCAAGCGTTACATTACCTGTGTTTACACATACTAAACTGTTTGTTAATTCAAATGTAACTGCTGGAGGCACTAATACGCTGATTAGTCCATTTGCTGTATTGGTACAGGAATTAATATCTGTATAACTATACGTAATCGTGTGTGTTCCCACACCGGAAACTGTCGGATCAAATATTCCTGTAGTAACACCATTTCCTGAATACGTGCCACCCATTGGTGTACCGCCACTTAATGGAATAGCAGCAGAGCCCTCACAAACAGGAGCAATTGGAGACATTGTAACAGTTGGCAACGGATTAATAATTGCATTTACCATCACACGCGGACTTTCTGTTCCAAGGCTATCAATAGCTACAAAATAGCTGGTAGTATTGCTTAACAGTGGAGTTGTGAATGATGCTCCTGTTCCTAAAACTGTTGTTCCAATTGCGCTATCGTACCAGTTGTAGGTTTCATTGCCATCTGCTCCTGATGCAGTAAGAGTAACGGTTCCTTCACCACATTGAGACACATCACTTGCTGTAGCCGGCTGTGGTTGCCATGTTTGCACAGTGTAAGTAATGATTATGTCATCTGAAACAGCACTACATGCGCCATTGCCCTGTGATGTCAGCGTGAGTGTTACAAGACCGCTTGTGATATCGTTAGGACCTAAAGTGTAATTTGTAGTAAGAGTGGATTGATTGTTAAAAGTACCATCTCCATTCGTTGACCAAATGCTGCCCAACGCTCCTGTAATTGTTCCTGAAACAGTAACAGAGTCTATCTGAATATTTTGATCTGCGCCAGCATTTACAACAGGAATTGGATCAATATTTACAATAATTGTATCCTGCGCATCAGGACATGGAATCATTCCACCTGCTGCAAGAATCAAATATGCAGCGCCATTCTGAATTTCTAATGCAGATGGCGTATAGGTTGTTAGCAAAGCACTAGAATTAGAGAAGGTTCCACTGTTTCCTATCCACAAATATGCAGATGCATTCGTAGCAGAGCCATTCAATGAAATAGTATTGTCTGCGCATACAGCAAAATCAGAACCGGCATTAACAGTGGGTGGAGTATTAACTGTAACTGTAGCTGTTGCTGTATTTTGACAGCCATTAATATCTGTACCTGTTACAGTATAAGTTGTTGTTACAACAGGATCAAAAGGAACATTGTTTACAACACTATGACTCCACGAATATGTAAAGGCATTGCCTCCAGTAAGTGTAACAGAAGAACCCATGCAGATTTCATTGGAAGATGCTGTAGCAATAACATTCGGTGAAGGATTCACTATGATCGCTACACTGTCGTAAACACTGCTAAAGCCATCTGTAACGGTAACATAATATGTAGTGGTAGCTATAGGAGATGCCATTGGATTCGCAACGTTAACATCGCTGAGTCCTTCCATTGGCGACCAGTTGTAAACATAAGAACCAGCACCACCACTTGCAACTGCATTAAGAGAAGTTGAAGAACCGAAGCAAATTGTTGTATTGCCTGTATTTATTATAACAGACAATGTTCCTCCTGTTACAGTTATTGTAACCTGATCGGTACTTGTGCACAAAGAGCCAAGATCCGTAACTGTTAAAATAAATGTTGTTGTTGTAGTTAAGGAAACAGTTTGTGGATTTTGCACATTTGCATCGAGCAATAAACCTGCAGGCGACCATGTGTAGGAATAAGTTCCAGAGCCTCCACTTGCAGAACCAGTCAAAGTTGTGTTTGTATTGGTTGCTATAGAAGCATCAGAACCGGCATTGGCAGCGGGCATTGGGCTAAATGTGATCAAAACAGTATCTGTAACAGCAAAACAGTACCCATTTCCCGTAGAGCTTACTATTAGAGCAACAGGAACAGAATTTATTTCTCCCACACCAGGTTGATAGGTTACATTTTGTGAAATACCATCGGGTAAAAATATTCCATTACCACCGCCCCACGTAACGCCTGTAGCACCGTTAACAGTTGCGCTCAATGAAACATCCATAGCACCGCATGAATTCTGATCGAGCCCTGCATCAATAGTTGGAGCAGGCATTATAGAAATCATAACATTATCTGTTGCAGGGCTGCAAGCGCCACTTCCTGTACTCGTCAGCGTTAGAGTTACCATTCCAATAGTAATATCGGACGCACTTGGGTTATATGTAGTGCTTAATGTATTTGCATCGCCGAATGTGCCGGTGCCGGAGCTTGTCCATACGCCACCTGTAGCATTGGTAACACTTCCTGAAAGATTCGTAACACTGTTATTGGCGCAAACAGTATGGTCTGCCCCTGCATCAGTTGTTGGTGGTATGCTTACGGTTATTGTTGCAGTATCAGAATTAAGAGTAGAAACGCCATCACTGACTTCACAATAATAATTTCCCTGATCTGTTATAGAAACGGCATTCAAATTTAATGTGTCATTTGTGGCTTCGCTTATCTGAATACCTTCTTTATACCACTGGAAAGTCGGGTTGTCTCCGGTAACTCCAATTGTTAAAATCGTGTTATCATTTAGGCAGAGTTCTTCAGATTGAGGTTGGGCATTTATTGATAGAGTTGTTTGCTCAATATTTTTTATACATCGGACTGAATAACTGTGGTCTTTATTATATGAGGTCCGATAAGTAGATATCCCGTGTGAAATACTTTGAACCCATACACTATACGCATCATTTTGAAAAGAACTCCACAACGTTGTACTATCACCAAGAAATTGAAATGATTGAAATCCCTGAGGGAGACGCCACCCTCCTGGTAATGCTGTAAATCCACTTTCATTAGTTGATTCTTCGTTGTAATATAACCAATGTATATTTCCAACTTCTTTCATTTTACCACCTGCAACAGAAGAGCCGCCTAAATAATTAATTAAATTTTGCCATTCGTTATCACTTGGCAAATGCCAGCCATTCGGACAAATTCCTTGTATGCCGCTAGGGTCACTGTTACTGGATGTTTCATCATTCATAACCGAAGCCCATGTGTATAACTTACCGTATTCCTCAGCAATTTCAGTGTCATCATTATAATTAAAGAAATATTTAGTTGTATAATCTCCTGTAATATCTCCGGCTCCGGTTCCATCAACAAGTAAAGTCCCATCCGAATATTTCGTTGCATTTACATTCTCTTTCATCCACCATTGGGTGCCAATTTTCACAATATCATAATTGCGGCAATTAATGCCATCGTGAATTACTTTGTTGATTGTATCTGTAACAATTGTTCCAGGTGTTACTGTTATTAAATGAAGTGTAACAATGCTATCGCAACCCGAAGATGCTGTAAATGTATGATTGTAGAAGCCAGCATTTGTATAGGTCTGGCTGTTATATGTATATACATCGCCTTGACAAATGTAACGCTTGAGGGTATCTCTTACAGGTTCGCAAAAACTCCTCGCACACCGCACATAATTCAAATCATTTTTATAATCATAACCTGTAGTGCCATCGTGCATGCGTTGACCACGGTTGCCGTCTGCGCCATCTTCTGTAGAGGATTTGTAAATTATTCCACCGAAATTTCCATAACCCCAAAGTTTTAAATTATTATACATAGCTGTCATTTCATCAATTGAGGGCAGGAACCAGTCAGCATATCCATTCAGAGCAAGTGTATCTGCAATGGATGCAGCAGTACCAGCAGTAGGACAGCCTGCAAGAATATCAGCCGTATTCTGTTGTCCAGAGCCAATAACAAGCGCATCGGCACCTGTTAAATTTGTTCCCTGACAACCCCATGGAGCACCAGTACTCTGGTCTGTAGGCGCAGCAAGTAAGCCTGAACCTGTTGTGGTATTCAAATGGAAAATTAAACCTCCCTGGTATGTTTTACCATAGAGGGAGTCTAATGGAATGCCGCTGTCGTAGATTTGTTTGGGGGTTTCGTTTGTGTCTAGGCGTTGTTGGACTGTTAAATTGTTAAATTGTTGAAAAGCCCGAACTGCACGCACATAAAGTGTGCTGTACTTATTGGGGTCGTTCTGAATGCCAAGGTCGAAGAAGAGTTGGCCCCATGCGTAGTCGTTATCGTACTCGCTGGAACTCCAATAGTAGTCATCAGCAAAACCGCCAAAGTCTGATAATTGTAAATTTGTGTACATTGCATTTAATTCATCTTTTGAAGGCAAAAACCAGTCATCGTAAGTGTTCAGAACCAAATCGGCGCATAGTTTAGCGGCAATTCCGGCAGTGGCGCAACCTGCTATTATATCTAATGTATTTTGTGCGCCTGTTCCTATAGCAGTACCATCAGCACCGGTTATTTCAATACCGACACAACCCCATTCCCCTGTACTCTGGTCAGTTGGCGCAGCCACCAAGCCTTCGCCGGTTGTGGTATTCAAATGGAAAATTAAACCGCCCTGATATGTTTTGCCATAAAGCGAATCTAATGGAATGCCACTGTCGTAGATTTGTTTGGGAGTTTCGTTTGTGTCTAGGCGTTGTTGGACTGTGAGGGATAATGGCCAACCTCCCTCTCTGTAAAGGCTATCTATTTCTGCCTCGTTCAAGGCGCGGTTGTAGATTCGGATGTCGTCGATGAGGCCGTTAAAATATCTAGTTTCACCACTCCACCATTTACCAAAACGCAATGTCCCACCCGAACAATCATCTAAAGACCCAGATAAAAAGCTACTATTTGTATCGACTAAATAATTATCTATGTAAACATTTATTATATTACCATCATAAGACCCAACTATATGCCTCCATGCAAATGTTGAAGTTGTTGCATTAGCAATGTTCCATCCAATACCGGCTTGGCAAGAACTGTTTCTTTTTATTTCAAAAAATGCTTGATTATTATTAGAATTAACCCCCATTAAGTATTGTTCTCCAGACGCATCGTTATAATTCCCTTTTCCTACAATTGCGCCATCATATATATTTGACATATATACCCAAGCTGATATAGTAATTTTTTCAGGTCCTAAGGTGGAATTATCAGCAACTTCAATGTAGCTCCCTGTCCCATCAAAACTATAAGCCTTCTCAACATTCCCAAATCTATCAGTAGTTAATTGTGCACCGTTTACAGTTCCATTATTGTTGTTTCCACTTTCATCGTTTGCATTACCGTTAAATGGGTAGTGGGCAACTAGGCCGGAGTCGAGGTTGATAAGTGATAGTTCTTCATTTACTGTTAATCCTGCAGTAACAGAGTTATTTCCACCAATCACATATATTTTATTATTAATAAGCGTGGCCGTTAAGTGTTGCCTCATTGTAGGCAAAATTGAACCATAACGCCAGACATTATTTTGAGGATTATAAATTAATGTTGTATCAGCAGTATTATACATACCACCAAAAACATAAATTTCATTATTAAATGTAATAGCAGCAGTTGCACTTTTTGCAATAGGCATACTGTTTTTTGTAGTCCATGTGTTTGTAACAGGGTCATATTCCTCTAAAATATCAGATGGGGTACCTCCTCCGATTGCATAAATTTTATTATTAACAACGGTAACAGAAAAGTATCCATGACCTGTAGGCATGGATGCCTTTGATGTCCATGTATTTGTTGCGGGATCATACATTTCGTTTTCGCTTCTAATGCTTGAGCCCCATTGCCAGCCACCCATTGCATATATTTTACCATCAACTACTGCAAGACCCGGATTGGATCTTATGGTTGGCATGTTCGCTTTTATTGCCCATGTATCAGCTATGGGGTCATATTCATAATTCTGTTGCGTCTGATAACCACCATCCCATCCACCAATCACATATATTTTTCCATTGCATGTAATAGCATTGCAAAATCCAACCCCAGATGGCATTGGTGTTTTAGTTGTCCATGTATTTGTAGAAGGATCATACATTTCATTTGTGGCAATTGATTGGTCGCTTGTATTTTGTCCTCCTATAACAAATATTTTATTGTCATAGTTTGCTGACCCTAATTGCCACCTTCCTGTTGGCATAGGAGCTTTTGTAGTCCAAATTCCCTGAGCAAAAACACTACAAATTGTAATAATAGTGAACAGTGTTGAGGTTGTAATTTTTTTCATATTATTTGATTTTTATTTATTTATTTTTAATTGACATCATCGCCCATTGATTATTTTTGGAGGCTATTTCATCGCCCTATAGGGCGATGGCGCCAATTTATTTCTTTTTCTTTTTTCCCCAATTTTGGATGTTGTTGTTGATGTAATTTCTGACGCGCTCAATGTCCCAGCATCTCAGAATATGGTCATGAAATTTTGATTGCCAGGCAAATGTTGAGTTTGGGTTTTGTTTTCTGATTTCTCTGGTAACAGAGGATTTGAATTGATTAATAATGACCCCGATTGTTCCTTTTTTCCATTGGGGATTATGATGGGGATTAATTGCCTGTGGCATCGCCCCATGGGGCGATGCTGCCAATATATCTATTGGCACAACAGGCAGAATTTCAATTATTGCATGAATATGGTCTGGCATTATGATATATGTGTCAATTATTGTGTTGCTGAAATGATTTGGGATTTCTTCAAATATTTTTTGTGCCAGAATTCCTATTTCAGAATAATATATTTGTCCTTCTTTGATTTCTCCAAACCAATGAATCCAATCTTTTGTGTTAAATGTAATAAAATACATTCCCGGGTCAGAGTAGTCTTTCCCCTTCATGCGCATGGATTGTCTTTTATATTTTTCTCTGAAATTTGTTATCACATTAATTGGTTTTCAAAAATGCTAATTTAGTTATTTTTAAATCTTCTTCAAAATGTTTTGAGGATAAATTATTGTGGGTATAAATACTTATTGCGGGAGTTAGAGATTAAAATTTGTTGCAGGGTGTTACAAGTTGCAAGTTGCAGGTTGGAGGTGTTGCAGGTTGCAGGTTGCAGGTTGCAGGTTGGAGGTGTTGCAGGTTACGGAGACGTTGATTATTGAATTCCGTTCGTTAAAATTAATCAATGATCAACACCATGCCTACAGCAGCTACTGTGTGGACACATCTTTGAGAAGAGAGAAAGTTTATTAAAAATTCCTGTCTTCTCGCACAATACAATGACGTGATTTTGTCACAAAATTTGCAAGCACTTAATTGTATAATATAAACTCTGTGCTGTTGCAAATTTTCCGCCAAAATCTTTTATTTACATTAGTTTTAGAACCCCTGAGCTAAAGCTCGGGGTTATTTACCTACCAGCCTTACCTGTTTAAATAGGCAAGGCAGACAGGTAAATCCCCCAGGCGGGATAAGCTCTCTATGGTTATGCTTAACGCATTTTTTACCTTCAAGTTGCGATCGTATTATAATTGAACGATTTGTGTCCACACGGTAGCTACAGCAGGCAGGTCAAATAATCAATGATCAACGACAAACCCGCAACCTGCAACCCTATCTGCCGACAGCTACCGTGTGGACACATCTTTTTTAATTGAGATTTTGTCACAAAATTTGCATATTTATATTGTTATGTAAGGTTAACATAGGTGTTACGCAAATTTTTCGCCAAAATCTTTTTATTATCATTCGTTTATACCCCGAGCTTATTTCGACTTCGCTCAATAACCATAGCTCGGGGTTATAAACCCGCCTGACCGGCAAGGCAGGCATTCGACTCCTACGGAGTCGTTTTGCATTATTTGTGACCACACGGTAGCTGCCGACAGGCAGGCTGCAACCCCTTTTTCCCAAATTAAACCCTTCTCACAAAAACCTAATTCTTATCATAATTTTTTTATCTTTTTTTTGTTTTTATACGGAGGTATTATTTTTTTTTTTACTATTGTAGTAATTTTTTAATCTAAATTGATTTAGTAGTGCTTGCAAGAAAACGTAAATCACTTGAATTTTCTTGCTGACATTAAAGTATAAAACTGAAAAATATGAAACGTTTTTTCTTTGCTGCTGTTGCTATTTTTATTACTCTGACAAGTTTTTCGCAGGTGCTGAAGCCTGTAAAATGGTCGTTTTCCACAAACAAGCTGAATGAAACAGAAGCCGAATTAATATTTAAAGCTAAAATGGATCAGGGATGGCACTTGTATTCCCAACATATTCCTGAAGCAGAAATCCGACCTGTACCCACTTTTTTTAAAATTAATGTTACTAAAGATTTCAAGCTTGTTGGCAAAGTTTTGGAAACATCAAAAGGCATTGAAGAGTACGATAAAAATTTTGAGATGAATCTCAAGTATTTTAGCGGGACTGCAATTTTTAAACAAAAAATTTCTTTGCTTTCAGATAAAACATTTTCTATTACAGGTCTTGTTGAATTTATGACTTGCGACGATGAAAAATGTCTGCCTCCGGAAGAAATTGAATTCAGTATTACGATTGAAGGAAAAGGAGGAGCTGAAGAAAAATCCACAGACACTTTGATTGTTGAAAATAGTACCCAGACAGCAGATTCAAATAAAAATGATACTGCTAATGTTAATGCAAGTTCAGAAATAAAACCCGATGCGCCCATAAATAAAGAAGATTCTTTGTTTATATTTTTCCTTTTATCTTTTCTTGCAGGTCTTGCTGCAATACTAACTCCCTGTGTTTTTCCCATGATTCCCATGACGGTTTCTTTTTTCATGAGTGAAGGAAAAAGTAAGAAAAAAGCAAAAACCGAAGCGTTTATTTATGGGTTTTCAATCATTGCTATTTACACGATAATTGGAACGGTTGTAGCTATTACGCTTGGAGCAAATTTTGCTAACTGGCTGAGTACGCACTGGATTCCGAATGTTTTCTTCTTTTTAATTTTTGTAATTTTTGCAGCTTCATTTTTTGGATTGTTTGAAATAACACTCCCAAGCTGGCTTGTAACAAAATCAGATAAGCAAGTGGACAAAGGTGGTTTCACTGGACCTTTTTTCATGGCATTTACATTGGTTCTTGTGTCTTTTTCCTGCACCGGTCCTATTGTAGGCGCAATACTTGTCGCCTCTGCGGGTGGAGAAATTCTGATGCCCATCATTGGTATGTTCGGCTTTGCGCTTGCTTTTGCGCTTCCTTTCACGCTATTTGCGATATTTCCCTCGTGGCTTAGCAACCTGCCCAAATCAGGTGGTTGGCTAAATTCCGTAAAAGTTGTTTTGGGATTTCTTGAACTTGCGCTCGGATTAAAATTCCTTAGCATAGCAGACCAGACGTATCATTGGGGCATATTAGACAGGGACATTTATCTTGCTATCTGGATTGTGATTTTTACCTTGATGGGCTTTTACCTGATGGGCAAAATTAAATTCAAACACGACAGCGAAGTTAAACATATAAGTGTTCCAAGATTAACGCTGGTGCTGATTACATTCTCCTTTGTCGTATATCTTATTCCAGGAATATTTGGTGCACCCTTGAAAGCTTTATCAGGATATCTCCCTCCGCAAAGCTCTCACGATTTTGACCTTATTTCGATTATCCGCGACAATAATTCAGGAGGTGGAACACAAGCTACGAATACATCAACAGACTGTGAAAAGCCGAAATATGCTGACTTCCTTCACTTGCCCCATGGATTAAAAGGTTTCTTCGATTATGAACAAGGATTAGCCTGTGCGAAAAAATTGAACAAGCCTGTGTTTATTGACTTCACAGGGCATGGTTGCGTTAATTGCAGAGAGATGGAAGCCAATGTTTGGTCTGCCCCGCCTGTGTTAAAGCGCCTGCGTGAAAATTTTGTTGTGATTGCATTGTATGTGGATGATAAAACCGACCTTCACGAAAACGAGTGGATCACATCGAAAGTGGATGGCAAAGTGAAAAAAACATTGGGTAAAAAATATGCCGATTATCAGATTGAACGCTTTCAGGTCAACGCGCAGCCTTATTATGTGTTGCTCGATAACAATGGCAATTTGCTTAACCAACCACGTGCTTACGATAAAAATGTGGATGATTTCGTGAAATTTTTAGACGAAGGAATTGCTGCATTTAATGCGAAAACAGGGAAGTAATTGCAACTGAAAAATCTTTCTGCCACAGACCTGCCTTGGTGGCAGCTACCGTGTGGACACAAATATGTGAAGTATTTTTATTGAGGTGTTTGATATTATTAATATATTAAGCCTACTCTGAAAATTAATTAAACCTAATATATGACACGAATTTCACGAATTTGCCTGCCTGTTTACAACAGGTAAATTTACACTAGGTAAATCAGCCGATTTATCAACTGAAGTTGACAAGGCAGGTTCGTGTAATTCGTGTCAATAATACTTTTCGGAAAGGACTTAATAAAAAAGATGTGTCCACACGGTAGCTTGGCGGCAGATTTACCTGGTGTAAACAGGCAGGTTTCGCAGATTTACACAGATTATTTAATTCTTTTAATCTGCGAATAAAATATGTGTAACCAGTGGCAAAATCAGAAAAAGACTTTTTCGGAGAGAGTTCAATTTTGGTGTATTAGATATTTATACAGTTATTCATTTAAAATTTTATCGAAAAACAATCCGGATGTATTCTGAAAAAAAAATTACAACATCAGGTATTTACTTTGTAATTTCCTTTATCTTATTATTCCCATCTGATGCTTATGCATATCTTGATCCCGGGACAGGAAGCTACATCATGCAATTATTAATTGCATTTGTTTTAGGAGGTTTATTCGCGATAAAATTATACTGGAAAAAAGTGAAGGATTTAATCCTCAAGATATTTCGATTGATAAAAAAAAATGACAAATAAAATTCCTTATATCCATCCCTTTTTATTTGCAGTATTTCCTGTTTTGTACAGATACTCATTTAACATAGAAAAAATATCTTTTTCAGATACTTACACATCCTTCATTATTTTTTTTCTTTTCACAGCTATTCTTTTACTTATTTCAAAATTTATTTTTCGTAATTCCCAAAAAGGGGGAATAATTGTTTCGTTGTTTCTATTACTGTTTTTTTCATACGGATATGTAATGGATGTTATATATGTTAAATGGCTGCATTGTAAAATACTTCCTTCTCCAAGTCACAAATACCTTCTTTCAATATGGTTTCTATTTTTTATTTTCGGACTTTATTTTGTTTTAAAGTCGAAATCTGTTCTGATTAATTTAAATAAAATTCTTTTATTCGTAGCACTTATTCTGAATGGATTTTCTCTTTTTTCAATAGGAATATTTGAATCAAAAAGAAAAGATAAATACATTATCAATGAAATAACAGAAACTAATTCAATAACACCAGATTTACAACGTGATATTTATTACATAATTCTTGATGGGTATGCTAGTTCTGAAACTTTAAAAAACATATACAACTTTGATAATTCTTCCTTTTTAAAGCAATTAGAGAATAAAGGATTCTATATTGCTAATAAAAGTTTCAGTAATTATCCTGAAACCTTTTTATCATTAGCTTCTTCATTAAATCTTAATTATATTAATGATGTTGGAAAAATTACGGGGTATGAATCAACGGATGGAATAATTCCATATAAAATGGTCAGAAATAATCAAACCATAAAATTTTTGAAATCGAAAGGATATAAATATATTCATTACAGTTCAAGACATGAAGCAACAGATTATAATCCCCATGCAACAATAAATTTCAGCGTCAATTTTATGAATACTTATTTCATTTATTTAACTGAAAAAACAATATTAAGAGCTTTTATTGATCTTTTTGAATTTGATTTAAAAAAAAGTATTTTATTTACGATCGATGGACTTGGAAAAGCTCATAAAATAAAAGGTCCAAAATTTATTTTCGCGCATATTGTATCACCCCATTTTCCTTATTTGTTTGGCAAAAACGGAGAAACAGTTTCGAGAGAAAAAACAAGCAGAGATGGCAATTGTTGGAAACAAAAAGAAAATTATATAAATCAACTACAATTTGTAAATAAAAAAATATTAAATTTAGTTGATGAAATTATTTCTAATTCTGAAACATTACCTGTTATTATCATTCAAGCTGACCACGGACCAGGCTCAAAATTTGAAAAACTTTCATTATGCCAAACCGATTCTGTTACAAATACAATGCTGAAAGAAAGAATGGGAATTATAAATGCATATTTTCTCCCTGAAATTTGTGATGCAAATCTTTATGATTCTATTAGCCCGATTAATACCTTCAGAGTAATTTTTAATTCATATTTTAATACTCATTTAGAATTATTGGAAGATCGATGTTTTTTTTCAACTTACGAAGCTCCTTATAAATTTGTGGATGTTACTGAAGCTTTAAAGAAATAAAATGAATTTTAGAGTAAAGATTGGATTAAGGATTTAGAAGTAGAAGTAGGATTAAAAATCTCAACGGATTAATTCTTAATCCTCATCCTAATCCTAATTCTTAAAATCCAAATAAATGAAAAATAAAAATCAAACAAAAAAATGATATCCTTTTTTAAATATTTCTTGATTTTTTTTATACAACTTTTCATCTCTTCCAATCTTTATTCCCAAAACAATGAAGATACCTGGAATGGTTGGCTTGGATTGGAAAAAAAGGGAATTAAAAAAGAATCTTCTGCTCCGGTAGTTTGGAATGAAAAAGAAAACATTCTTTGGAAAACAGAGATTCCAGGCAAAGGACATTCTTCCCCCATTGTATCTGCAAAAAATGTTTTTGTAACAACTGCTTATACTGTTGAGAAAAATAAATTATTGAGCGATATTTTTCAATATTTAATTTACGCTGCTTCTGCTTTTCTGTTTTTTGTTTTTGTTTTTCAAATCAGGAAATTTTTTGCTGATATGAAAAATTTTACTGTCAAAAATATTTTACAGATCTGGGGATTTAGTTTTATTCTGGGTCTTGTTCTCTATTATGCACAGACAGGTATTTTTTTTACAGGAAATGATGGCAGCGACCACATTATTCGCTCTATTCGATGGTACTATTCTGCGATGTTTGTTTTTCTGTGCATAATGCTGATAACATATACACTAAAAATCAGATTAAGAAATCAAATACTTTTTCTTGCGGGATCTCTTCTTTTTTTGTGTTTCATGATATGGTTTCGTCCCGCTCCTGAATACTACAAAATCAGCGACAGTGGCTATATTTCCGATACAATACTCAAGGCTGTCAAGTTTGCTGTTTGGGTAATTCTGATTTTAATAATTTCGCTGTTTTTTATTAAGAAAAAAAATGTAACGACCGACAATATAAAATCTATTAAAAAGACAAGATTTATTTTGTTTATTTTCATCTCCGGCATAACAGGATTTTTCATTCTTGGCATGTTCGGAATAGGGATATACCGGATTCTTATTGTTCGTGATATTCCTGCATTATCTTTTGATCCTTTTCTTGAAATATTTTTCAGAGACAACAATGTTTTTAAAGGAATGATTTTTTTAGGTCTAGTTGTTTGGATAATAAGCTACATAAGCAATTTCAGAAATCAATTCTTAATTCAGTCAAAAAAAATATTTATTGGTTTGATTGTTCTTTCAACACTTGTTTTTATCAGAAATAATTTTCTTTTAGCAGGCGATGAAACGGTTTATTCCGTAGTGTGTATTGACAGAGCATCAGGAAAAATAAGATGGAGTAAAGATGTATTTAGTGGCTCTCTGCAAAACCTGCATCCCGACAATACACCGGCAAGCCCTACCTCACTTATTGCAGACAATCTTGTATATGCATATTTTGGCTCTCCCGGATTAATCTGCATGGATGAAGACGGAAATAAAATATGGGAAAATACACAACTGCCATTTGAAGATATTCACGGTATCGGCACTTCTCCGGTTTACAGCGACGATAAAATTATCATTCTGAACGATCAGCCCAAAGCGCCCTATTTAATTGCGCTCAACAGCAAGTCTGGAAAGACGGAATGGCTGACAAAAAGAAAGTCCTGGAATAATTTTCACGGCGCACACAGAACTCCTGAAATAATAAATTACAAAGGGCAGAAAATTATTGTAACATGGGGTATGTACGGACTCAATGGTTACGATTTTTTAACAGGAAAAGAGTTGTTTGATTACCCGCTAAAAAATTCAATCGGGCAATTGGTGGCATCTTTTCAGTTTTCAGGAGATACACTATTTGCACCGGATTTGAAACGATTTCATGCTTTTCATTTAGGGAAATTATTAGAAAAAATCAAATCTGAAATATGGTCTGTTAAAATGCAAAGCAAAGGACCAGTATGCTCCAGTCCTGTATTGTACAATAATATGCTTTTCATGGTTTCTGATAATGGTTATGCAAGTTGTCTTGATGCAAAAAACGGAAAATTAATCTGGCGCACAAAACTTAACGGCACTTATTTATCGTCGTGCATATTGATAAATGATAATGTTTTTTTCAGCAGTACATCAGGATTGACAACAGTGATTGCTGCAGACAAAACATTCAGGAAAATAGCTGAAAATAAATTACCGGAACCTATATTTGCAAGTCTTGCGCCTGTGAACAATCAATTATTCATTCGCACTACAAGCCATGTTTGGTGTGTTGCAAAAAAATAAATTTAAATTCGAGAATAAATATAACACAAATTTCACAAATTTACACAGATTAAGAGAATATTAATATATCTTCTGAAATAGTGAAGAAATCTGTAATAATCTGTGGCAATAAAAATATTATAATTAAGTACTATGAAAATCCAATACTGCTCCGATCTGCATTTAGAATTTCCCGACAACTATGACTATTTAAAAAAACATCCTCTTAAACCGATTGGAGATATTCTTGTTATTGCAGGAGATTTTTATCTGTTAAGCAATCATACGGCGGCGATAAAAGATTTTATTTCATACGCGAGCGATAACTTTCAGGAAGTATACTGGCTGCCGGGGAATCATGAATATTATCATTCAGATATAAGTAAATATCCCTCTTCATTTCTTGAAAAAATAAATTCAAATTTTTTTCTGATTAACAATAAAGTTGTATCGAAAGAAAACGCAGATATTATTTTTTCAACGCTCTGGTCTGAAATACCTCTCCATGACCAATGGTATATAAGCAAACACGTTTCAGATTTTCTTGTTATAAAAAATAAAAAGAAAAAATTTTCTCCCGATGATTTTAATAAACTGCATACAGAATGTTTGAATTTCATCAAAGCGCAAGCATCGCTGAAAAATGAAAAACAAAAAGTTGTAGTTACACACCATGTACCGACAAAGAAAAACTATCCGGACGAATATAGAGGAAGCAAATTAAACACTGCTTTTTGCACAGAATTGCATGATTTTATTGAAACATCAGAAATAGACTCTTGGATTTTCGGACATCATCACACCAATGTTGAAGAATTTAAAATAGGAAAAACCAAATTACTTACAAATCAGTTGGGCTATGTTCATTATGGCGAACACAGAGAGTTCCGGTTGGATGCCGTTTTAACTTTGGATATTTAAAAAAAGGTATTCAGTAGATGTACGATTGTTAATTCGGTAGATATTCAATAGTGCAACGATAGGAATTCAGTAGATGTTCAATAGTGCTACAATAGGTGTTCAGCAGATGTACGATTTAATTTCTACTGAATTCCATTTATAGTTATACTCTTATCGGTCAAAATTTCTCAATCGCATAAACCCTTGAGGTCTCATTGCGCCTATCCAAGGGAGACCTCAAGGGTTTTTCAAATGCGCAATTATTGTCCGGGTATGGTAAAGAATTAAAATCTCAACTTAAAAAATTACAACAAACTCTTACCTTTTCCGAAAAGTTTTTCGTTGTATCTTCGATCTCCGTTAGAGGGCAAAAGCCAGTTTCCACCGATGCCGAGGGTTAGGGTTATTGGGAAGTACCAATGCAGCAATTGATTTCTGTATGTATCTGGATCGGAAGGAACAGACGAATCGTTTCTGTAAATAGCTCCCACGCTCAATCTTGAAGTCCATATTCCTGTTAGCATGAACCACTCTAAACGTACTCCAAACTGTTTAAAATCGGGTGTAAAAGGAATACCAATATCAAAGTACCGCCAACCTTTCTGTCCATCGGGGTTGATACCTTTTTTCAGAAAATTCCAGGCTTTCTGTATTTTTAAGCTGGGGACAATATATGCATTATAACCATGCAAGGCCCTGTAAGACGAAGTACCATCACTATTCACGGTATCTAAAATCCAACCATTGCCTGAATTTTCTTCAATATAATTTACAAAAATGCCGTAACTTTTAGCAATAGGACCATCGTAAATGCGCTTCGTTAATTTATTCCCTTCTTCCATACCGCTGCTGCTGTCGTAATAAAAACGAAAACGCATGGTAGAAACTTTTTCAAAAAGAATTATTCCCGTTCCTATTTTAAATCCGCCGCCACGCAATCCGAAATTGTGTCCGAATTTATAATCTATTTTTTCCTCATGTGCAGGCATGGTATAAAAATAATACTGCCCTGTAATTATCCAGGAAGGCGCACTTTCTTTCTTAAAAATACGAAACACATCAAAATAGGCATCAACTCCCGAGGAAAAACTTAATCCCGGAGTAAAAGCCGCTTCCACAGATATATAATTTGTCGGGAGCAATCCTTCCAGCCTGTCGGTAATTTCTTCTTCTTGAGAATACGACAACAAAGCTGCCATACAGAAAAATACGAGTAGAAATTTTTTCATAGTTTTATTTTAATATTACTGTTACACAAAATGCTTTTTTATTTTCATTTCCACAATTTACGTAACATCAGTCAATATTTATTTTAGATAAAAAATGGGTCATCGAATATTTGGCAAATAATCATTTTTGCCTACCAAACCGGATTTACAAAACATTTTGTAAAAATAAAGATAATAACAGAAAAAAGAAATTATAAAAAATGAAATTTACTTTTAATGAATCATTATTGTCCGAAAAAAAACAGGGCGCTCCTATCTACGGAGCTTTAGTTATGGAAGTTTATTTGTTTTATAAACAGTTCACTCCTACGGAGTTCCTTCATTTTTTAAGACACGCCTGCCTGCCTCAATGGCTTGAGTACGGCTGGCAGGTAGTGTCGTACTGTTTATAACAAAAATAATATTTATAAATACAGAAGCTCTATAGGAGCGCCCTGTTTATAAAACGAGTTGTAATGAAAAGGTTAAGCTACATAACAAAATTTTGTCGGACAATAGTGTTAATTAATCTGATTTTTTATTATTTTTGCTAACTTTTTAAAAAATGGAAGAATGATAAAAATTACATTACCGGATAATTCTGTCAGGGAATACGAAAGCGGAGTAACCGGGATGGACATAGCAAAATCCATCAGTCATAATCTTGCGAAAGAAGTATTATCTGTTTCTGTTAACGGAGAAACATGGGATCTCACACGCCCTATTAAAGAAGATGTTTCAATAAAACTATACACATGGGACGATGATGAAGGAAAACATGCATTCTGGCATTCCTCATCGCACCTTATGGCTGAAGCACTTCAGGAATTATACCCGGGAGTGAAGTTCGGCATTGGTCCTGCCATTGAAAGCGGGTTTTACTACGACATAGACCTTGGAGAAGACAGAGTGCTTACAGAAGCAGACCTATCTAAAATTGAGGCGAAAATGCTGGAACTAGCACGTGCGAAAAGCACGTATGCAAGAGAAGATATATCAAAAGAAAAAGCGCTGAATTTTTTCAATGCAAAAAATGAAGTTTATAAAACCGAACTGATAAGCGAGCTTACAGATGGAACCATCACGTTATATAAACATGGAAATTTTACAGATTTGTGTAAGGGTCCACATTTACCGGGGACTGAATATATCAAATCCGTTAAAGTTACAAGTCTTGCAGGTGCCTATTGGAGAGGAGATGAAAAACGCAAGCAGCTTACCCGCGTTTATGGAATTTCTTTCCCGAAACAAAAATTGCTCGAAGAATATCTTATGGTTCTTGAGGAAGCTAAAAAACGCGACCACAGAAAACTTGGAAAAGAGCTTGAACTTTTTATGTTTTCTTCAAAAGTCGGAATGGGGCTTCCTATTTGGTTGCCAAAAGGAGCAAAGCTTCGTGAACGGCTTGAAAATTTCCTGAAAAAAGTTCAAATGAAATATGGCTATGAACAAGTAATTTCGCCACACATTGGTCAAAAAGAACTTTATGTTACATCCGGTCATTTTGAAAAATACGGAAAAGATTCTTTTCAGCCAATCACTACCCCACAAGAAGGAGAAGAATTTCTTTTAAAACCAATGAACTGTCCGCATCATTGCGAAATTTACAAATTTAAACCCCGCTCCTATCGCGATTTACCAATTCGTCTGGCAGAATTCGGAACAGTTTATCGTTATGAGCAAAGCGGAGAACTGCATGGATTAACACGTGTAAGAGGATTTACACAGGATGATGCGCATATTTTCTGCCGTCCCGATCAATTAAAGGAAGAATTTATTAAAGTTATTGATATTGTTCTTTATATTTTCAAAACATTAAGCTTTAAAGACTATGTTGCGCAGATTTCACTTCGCGATCCTAATAATACTACCAAATATATAGGTTCTGACGAAAACTGGGAAAAATCAGAAAGAGCAATTATTGAAGCAGCAGCAGAAAAAGGGCTGAAAACAACGCAGGTTATCGGCGAAGCTGCATTTTACGGACCAAAACTCGACTTCATGGTAAAAGATGCTATCGGAAGAAAATGGCAGCTTGGTACCATTCAGGTAGATTACAATCTTCCGGAACGCTTTAATCTTGAATATATTGGAAGTGATGACAAACCTCACCGACCGGTAATGATTCACAGGGCGCCTTTTGGTTCCATGGAACGTTTTGTCGCTGTTTTAATTGAACATACAAGCGGTAAATTTCCACTCTGGCTGACTCCGGAGCAGTGCGTAATCCTTCCTATCAGTGAAAAATTTAACGATTATGCAAAAAAAGTTTTAAATTTTCTAAATAATTACGATATTCGCAGCCTCATTGACGAGCGCAATGAAAAAATTGGCAGAAAAATTCGCGATAACGAGCTGAAACGTATTCCATACCTGCTCATAGTCGGAGAAAAAGAAGCAGAAAATAATACAATTGCTGTCAGAAAACAGGGAGAAGGAGATAAGGGAGTTATGACCCTTCAAGAATTTGCAACATTTCTGACAGAGGAAGTAAGAAAAGAAACAGAATTATTAACTAACACGGAGGAACCATAATATCGCAGGACCATTACGATTTTCACCACGCCCCAGGAGGCCTGATGAACAAGAACAAAAATACAAGGTAAATCAACAGATTAGGGCAAAAGTTATACGCTTGGTTGGAGAAAATATGGAACCCGCCATTGTTTCAATTGAAGAAGCGTTAAGAACTTGCAACGACCTTGGACTAGACCTGGTAGAAATTTCACCCAATGCAACACCGCCTGTTTGCAAAGCTATTGACTTTCAAAAATTCCTTTATCAACAGAAAAAAAAGCAAAAGGAAATGAAAGCAAAAACAAGTAAAGTGGTTATTAAAGAAATCCGATTCGGTCCAAATACAGATGATCATGATTACAATTTCAAGCTAAAACATGCGATTAAGTTCCTTGAAGAAGGAGCGCGTGTGAAAGCTTACGTTTTCTTTAAAGGGAGATCAATTTTATACAAAGAACAGGGTGAAATTATTCTTGAAAGATTTATCACTGATCTTGAAGAGTTCGGAAAGCTTGAAATGGCTCCAAAATTAGAAGGAAAACGAATGATTATTATGATAACTCCAAAAGGAAAAAAATAATTAAATATAAATAAATACAGAGATGCCTAAAATGAAAACAAAATCCGGCGCGAAGAAAAGATTTTTTCTTACCGGTTCAGGAAAATTAAGAAGGAAACATGCTTATAAAAGCCACATCCTTACAAAAAAATCTACTAAAAGAAAAAGAGCATTGGGTTATGATGCACCTATTTCTGCAGCAGATGAAAAAAATGTGAAACTTTTATTAGCAATGAAGTAAAAATTAGTATTAATCAGAGTGAATTAGCCGAAAGATCATGCTTTAAGGGCGTGACGCTAACCATTCAAAAATTGAAAAATTATGCCAAGATCAGTAAATTCAGTCGCTTCAAGAGCAAGAAAAAAGAAAATTTTAAAACAAACCAAAGGATATTTCCTTGGTAGAAGCAATGTATGGACCGTTGCAAAAAACACCTGGGAAAAAGGTATGGGTTATGCATACCGCGACAGGAAAAAGAATAAAGGAAATTTCCGTGCATTATGGATTCAAAGAATCAATGCAGCAGCAAGAATAAATGGAATGTCTTATTCTGTATTTATAGATAAATTAAATAAAAAAGGCATCGAATTAAACAGAAAAACATTGGCAGATCTTGCGATGAATCATCCTAAAGCATTTGAAGCAGTTGTGAATGCTGTAAAATAAAATTTAAAATTTTTTCTTAAAGCTGTCCTTGTCGGGCAGCTTTTTTTTGATTGTTAATAAAATTTTTGAACAAATTACTTCAATATTCAATATTTATAATATTTTTGAACAAATTAGTTTTTTATAAAATGAGTAAGGGCTGTTCCTTATCCCGTAATCCTACGGGGGATAAATTTTGGGTTAAATAATTTCGGGAATAAAACCTACCTCCTATCAAAACATGCCTTGCCCATTTTTTTTAATCCTTAATCCTTATCCTACTTCTTATTCTAAATCCAATTTTCATCTCACTTAGGTGCAATCCTACTTCTTAATCCTACTTCTTAATCCTACTTCTTAACCTGCCAGACTGCGTCAAGCAGGCAGGTCTTTAATCCATTCCTCTACTCGCTCAAACCTGTGAGGATATCCTGCGCTCAAGCTTCCCCGCAATACCTCACAGGATTGCTGAAAAAATTGAGAATTATCAATTTTTTATAAAAAAAACACAACAAAATTATAAATTGAACGTATATATTATTACAATTCAAAAACTTTAAGAAAATGCTGGAATATACTAAACTAGTACTGCAAAAAGTTAGCTTTGACAAAAGTTTGTTTGCCAAAGAGTTAAAAAAATCATTGCAATGGCTGAAAGACAATGAAGTTAAGGTTTTACAAACTTGGGCGCTCAGCACATTTGCAGTTTATAGTGATATCATTAAAGAGGTTTTTGAAAATATTAATTACTAGGTTGTTTGACATTCTAGTAAAATGTAAAACATTACAGGGCAAAAGCACCTGCCTCCCATGAAAGGAGAGGAATTGTAAAACGGTCATCTGAATTATTCCGATGACCGTTTTTGTTTTTTGTGTTTGTATAAAACTACAGTTTTGCTATGATTGCATCTGCCATAGCTTTGGTTGAAGCAGCACCTTTGTTTATTACATCAGCAGTACCTCTCATTTTTGCCATATCATAGGTTTGAACTTTTCCTTCTGCAACAACAGCTGAAATAGCATTTTCTATTTTTTTAGCAATACCATTTTCACCAAGATACTCAAGCATCATTACAGCAGACATGAACATTGCGATAGGATTCACAATAGAAGTTTCATAATCGGCATATTTTGGAGCTGATCCATGTGTTGGTTCAAATACCGCAACTCCGCTTTCGCTGAATTGTGCGCTGCAAGCAAAACCCAATCCTCCTACAAGTCCGGCAAAACCATCGCTGATAATATCGCCAAACATATTGCTGGAAACGATTACATTGTAATATTCAGGATTTTTCGTTAGCCACATCATTTGCGCATCAATGTTGGTGTCCCAAACCGCAATTTCGGGATATTCATTTTTCCCCATTTCCTGTGCTATTTTCAGCATCATGCCGGAAGTTTCACGGACAACATTTGGTTTTTCGCAAATTGTGATTGCTTTATATCCGTTTTTCTTAGCGTATTCGAAACCAGCTTTAATAATGCGAGTGCAATATTTTTTAGATAAAATACGCGTAGAAACAGCCAGTTCTTCTTTTGGACACCAGCTAAAATTTTTTGTAAATTGCGAATGAGTTTTTAATGCTTCATACACCTGATCCGGAGGATTTGTCCATTCAACGCCGCCATACAAGCCTTCAGTATTCTGACGGAAAATCATAGCGTCAACCATGGGTTCTTCAATCGTATTATTAGGTCCGCGGCGAATAAAATTCAGAGGGTTGCCTTTAAATGTTTTGCAGGGTCTCATGCAGATATCCATGCCGAAATATTGTCTCATAGCAACAATAGGGCTGTAGTAAACACATCCTTTGTCTTTAAGTTCCGGAGTTAATTCAGCAATAGCTTTATCTTTTGGTTTCGATGTGATAGCACCAAATAATCCGATTTTATGCTCTTCAAGCAATTTAATAGTTCTGTCTGGAAGCGGATTTCCTTCTTTACACCAAAATTCCCATCCAATGTCTCCTTGAACATAATCGGCTTCAAATCCAGCAGCATTTAACACTCTGATACATTCTTCCAAAACGGGCTTGCCAATACCATCTCCGGGCATTGCAACGATAGTTCTTTTTGCCATATTCATTATAAATTTTAGGTTATTTACTAAAGAAATTGTTCAAATATATAACATTGTTTGTAATCGGCAATACGGAAAAAGATATTGTGAAACAGGTATTTTGTGGTTGCAAGGTGTTATATTTACCACTAAGACACTAAGGACACTAAGGTTCACTAAGGTTGACAAGTTGTTGCAAGTTTCGGCTTCGCTCAACTTATCAGGTTGCAGGGTGTAGGTTGCAGGGTGTGAGATTTAGTGATTCGTTGGAGTGGTTGGAAAATTAATTCGGAATTATATGACCAGTGCTTTTTGATGGATCGAAAACAATTTCAGGAGGAGCTCCAGAATAGTAAACATCGCCTTTTCCGGTAAATTCAACATATAATTTTTTTAAGGCATTGACATAAACATTTCCGGTAGATTTATTCACTACATGAACATAGTCTGACTGTAAATTTTCAGCATAAATATATCCTGTTCCTTTTATAAAAAAATAAGCGTTTTCTGCGGAGCCGATAAATACATATTTTCCCGTTCCGGAATGCTGCATAAAATTGAATGAAGATACCTGTAGCTTTAAATTTGCTGAAGCTACTATATTTTGCATGACTTCAATAAAAAAATTATTGCTGCAAATAACACTTTCTGAAGTAATTTCACACTTATCTTTTATATAAATTCCTGTCAGATTTCTTGTATACAACTTCACTTTTATTTTCTGTTTATCATAATCCCTAGCCCATCTACAGCGAATATTATTTTTCAAAGATAAATTTCCTTCGTTAACATTGCAGGAAATAAGTGGTAACAGATTTTTTCCGCCTTCAATAATAATTTTATCAATAGTATCGAGAATAATTTCAACCTGAAACTGATCCTCTAAAGTAAGGATTGAAAATGCCTGTAAATTTTCTGTTTTGAATGAAATATCTCCGGTTCGTTTGAGGCAATCCCAGCGATTGTCTTTGCTACAAGAAGCAATGACTAAAATTATCAGCAGGAGAAAAAATGAATATTTCAAAGCAAAAAGTTTTCAATAAAATGCAAAAATAGAAATTCTTAATAAGAACACTTCCATTAAAGTAAAAAATATTAATTTTGAATCTTTTGTGAAAATTAAAAATAAATTGATGAACAAGAGCGGAAAAAAAGGACTGTTACTGAAAATAATACTTGCATTTATTTTTCTTGCAATTATTGTAGGCGGAATCTCTGCATGGCAGGTATACAAAGCTATTTACAGGGAAAATACTATTTTGCAGGGAAAATCTTCTGCGTATTTTTATATTCATACCGGATGGAAAGCTGAGGATGTTTACAATGCTTTGTATTCAAAAGGATATGTCAAAGACAAAAATATTTTTGAATGGTTGGCTGAAAAGAAAAACTATCCGAACAATGTACATCCCGGAAAATACAGGTTAAAAAAACAGATGAGTCATAATGAAATCATCAACTTATTGCGATCAGGAAAACAAGAGCCTATAGATTTGCTGATTGAAAATCTTCATTCGCTGAAAAATTTAGCATCAAGAGCAGGAAAACAGCTTGAAGCAGACTCTTCCGACATTTATGATATTCTTAAAGATACTGAATATTTGAAAAAGTATGGATTCAACACACAGAATATAATATCAATGTTCATTGCCAACAAATACAGATTTCAGTGGAATACATCTGCGGAACAATTTTTTGAGCGGATGTATCAGGAATATAAAAAATTCTGGAATGATAACAGAGAAACAAAGTTGAAAAAAATAGGATTAACCCATTTGCAGGCTATTACACTGGCTTCCATCATTGAAATGGAATCTAAAAAGCGGGACGAGCAGCCTGTTGTAGCCGGAGTATATATGAACCGGCTTCGCAAAGATATGCCCCTGCAGGCTGATCCTACGGTTATTTTTGCAAACGGAGACTGGAGCATTCGCAGAGTTTTAAAAAAACATCTTGAAATTGATTCGCCCTACAATACATATAAATATACAGGACTACCACCCGGTCCGATTTGTATGCCCTCCATTGCTGCTATTAACGCAGTACTCGATTATGAAAAACATGAATATATTTATTTTTGTGCGAAAGAAGATTTTTCAGGGTATCACAACTTTGCTGCCTGCTACGCGCAACACCTTGCAAATGCCCGCAGATATCAAAATGCATTAAATAGAAATAATATAAATTAAAAAAAATGGAAACAATAAAATTTGGAACAGATGGCTGGAGAGCCGTTATAGCAAAAGATTTCACAACGGAAAATGTAGCACGTATTGCTAAGGCAACAGCAGATTGGCTACTGAAAAATCATAAAAATCCATCTGCAGTGATAGGTCATGATTGCAGGTTTGCCGGAGCATTGTTTGCAGAAACAGTTGCAAAAGTTTTTTCAGCAGCAGGAATTAAAGTGTATATGCACCAGGGATTTATTTCAACTCCCATGATTTCATTAGGAGCGTTGAAATTAAAAACAAATATTGGTGTTGTTATAACCGCAAGCCACAATCCTCCGGATTACAACGGATATAAACTAAAAGGCTCACATGGTGGTCCGCTTGCGGAAGAATCATTACGCGAAATTGAAGCTTTATTGCCCGAGCAAAATAAAATCAATCTCGAAATTGTAAAAATAAATGATCTGATTCATAAAAAACAAATAGAAATTGTTGACCTTGAACAAATGTACATTGACCATGTTCATGCAAATTTTGATATTTCAGCTTTTCAGAAATCAAAATTCCATTTTGCATTTGATGCTATGTATGGCTCTGGACAGAACGTAATGCGCCGTCTTTTCCCAGATATTGACTTACTCCATTGCGAACACAATCCCACGTTTAAAGGTATTGCGCCGGAACCCCTGCATAAAAACCTTTTGGAATTTTCTGAACACATTAATAAATCAGGAAAAATTGACTGCGGACTTGCAGTTGATGGAGATGCTGACCGCATAGCACTGTATGACAGCAAAGGGAATTATATAGACTCGCATCATATTATCCTGATATTAATTCATTACCTTTCAAAATATAAAAAAATGAAAGGTAAAATTGTTACAGGCTTTTCATCAACTGTAAAAGTTGAAAAACTTTGTAACCATTACAAACTGGAAGTTCAGAGAGTACGCATCGGATTTAAAGATATCTGCAAAATAATGCTGAAAGAAGATGTTCTGGTTGGAGGAGAAGAATCAGGTGGAATAGCAATAAAAACACATCTTCCGGAACGCGATGGAATCTGGATGGGACTTACTATCTGGCAATTTATGATTGAAACAGGCTTGAATCTCTCAGAAATAATTAACGAGATTTATGCTCTAACCGGCAGTTTTGCTTATCAGCGTTCAGACCTGAGAATTGAAGAATCACTAAAACAGCAGATAATTAAAAAATGCGAAAACAAAGAATATACTTCTTTCGGCGTATTCAAGGTAGAGCGTTTCGATTATTTTGACGGATATAAATTTTTCATTAATGAAAATGAATGGATCATGATTCGCCCATCAGGAACAGAACCAGTTTTAAGAACCTACGCTGAAGCAACCAGTATTGAAAGAGCTAAGGAAATGCTGGATGCTTGTTATGCTACTATTATTGGGTAATTTTAAAGCGGTGGCTTCGGCATTTCGACACCTTGCCTACCGGCAGGCAGGAGCTTAATGTCCGAAGCTCAGCCACCGCTAACTAATTGCCATAATAATCAACTTATTAGGAAAAATTTAAAATTTACTCTTCACAAGAGGCAACCCAAAAAAGAATCTTTCGTCTTTAACATGAAGTCAAACCAATTATGAATCTTGCAAACAGGGAGGAAGTTGAGAAGCTGATTAGCGGATGCATCAGGGGAGACCGAAAAAGCCAACATGATTTTTACAAGGCTTTTTACGGCAAAATGATGGTTGTTTGCATGCGTTATGCTGCAGGCAGGGAAGAAGCTCAGGATTTCTTACAGGATGGGTTCATAAAAGTTTTTGACAGGCTTAAAAGTTTTAAAAACGAAGGTTCTTTGGAAGGTTGGGTAAGGCGCATTATTGTTAATAATTCGATAGATATGGTTCGCAAAAAAAAGGAAGCCATGTTTGTTTATCAAGAAGAAGCAAATCTCGTGAATCTTTCAGACTCAAAAGAAGAAGATGATGAAGAAGAAGAATTAATGCAGTATATGAGCATTCAGGCAGATGTGGTTTTAAGCCTTGTGCAAAAACTAACGCCTGCATATCGCGCTGTATTTAACATGTATGTTATAGATAACATGCCACACAAAGAAATCGCCGAAACCCTTCATATCAGTATAGGATCTTCCAAGTCGAACCTTGCCAAAGCCAAAATGAGGCTGAGGGATTTATTCAGAAATTACATTCATGGAAAAAAATAACAACATATCATTCGGGGAACTTATCAAAGATAAGCTTAATGGCTATGAGATGGAATACAATCATAGCGAATGGCTGAATTTTGAGAAGAAACTGCCTAAGGCAAAAATCGGTTTTTCAGGAAGCGCAGGAAGCATTCTGAAAATTGCTGCTATACTTGGAATCACAGCTGTTGGTATTATCAGCGCTGTTTATTTTTATAATGCTTCTGAAAATAAAAATGAGCAACCCGAAACGAAACAGGAAATTGTTGTAAATCCTCAAGAAATAAAGGCATCTGAGCCGAATTCAAACATTACGGTTTTTGTAAAAACAGGAAATGATTCACAGCATAAAACACATCAGAATATTTCTGAAAATAATACTTCTTCTACAATAAATAATGAATCGAAGACTACCCTTACTCCGGTAATTACAGAAGAAAAAAATCAAATTATTAAAACAGAAAATAATATTTCAAACAAAAATGAAACGGCAATTGTAACGAATAACCAAAACAAACCTGCAAATAGTTGCACAGGAATGAGCATTCAGCCCAATGCGCAATTTACAGTAGATGCAATTGATGGGTGCGCGCCACTGAAAGTAACCTTCATTCCTTTCATGAAATGCGACACAATAGAATATATTTGGAATTTCGGCGATGGAGAAACAAATTCCTTAATGAAACCCAACCATTCCTTTGATCAGGAAGGCACATATACGCCGAGCCTTACAGTTAAGTTTAAAAAATCCAAAGTTGTTGCTACGTATACATTAAATCAAGCAATCAATGTTAAGCCTGCTCCAAAATCAGATTTCTCAATGGATTTAAGAGCAAATACCTGCACTTTTAATAACAAATCTATTAACTTTACAAAAGTAAAATGGATGTTTGGAAATGGAGAAGAAACAGCCGAAGAAAACCCTGTTAAAACATTTAATCTTAATGGAAAATACACGATATCCTTATATGTTGTTAACATTTTCAACTGTACAGATATTGCTAAAAAAGAAATTTTAATAAATGTATTTTCACATATTTTTTATGCTAACGCTTTTAATCCGGATGGAGATGGAATTAACGACAACTGGGGACCGGAAGCAGAAAATTTAAGTGAATACGAATATCATATTACAATATACAATAGACTCGGGCAGTTAATTTTTGAATCTAAAGACCCCTACCAGAAATGGGATGGAAAAATCAAGGGTTCTGATAAAATAGCTGATCCTGGTGTTTATGCTTATCAGGTTCTTTTTAAAGATAAGTATGGGAACACCGAAAGAAAAACCGGTAATGTAACTTTGATAAAGTAAAAGTATTGTTTTTGATTAACCCGAATTCAGAATATAATTTTTATTAAGCGAAGCCCTGAATTATTTAAGGCTTAGCTTCTTTTTTTTATTTTTAAATCATAATCTTATGAATATGAAATATTATTATTTAATGCGTATTAAAGCAAAAAAAGTTACTTTAGTCACAGTTCTTTTTTTTATTTGTGTTTCTCTGTTTGCACAAAATAATGTATTCAGAGAAGACAATCAGCTTACTTTTAAAGAATCGGAAAGCTATAAAACAATCAATTTTAGAGTAGATTTTTTAAATTCTGACCAACAAATAAAAAGCTTCTTGCAATTATTTAAAGGCAATAACAATTTCTTTAACGTAGAGTATAATGCAGTATCTAAAATCTGCAATATTGAATCCAAGCTGTCAATAGATAAAACAAATGTTGTTTATTTAACCGGCAATGCTGGTTATAAAATTTCTGAGTATTCAGAAAAAGTAAACCTGATGATTCAAATGCCTGTTGTATCAGCAGATGAACGAGCTAAAATTGAAGCGGACAGAGAAGAACAAAATAGGATTTTAAATGCATGGCCTGCTGACTTTCCTCAATTTATTGATACAGGAAATTCTGAATATGATAACAAAGACTATAAAAAAAGAAAAGACGAATGGATTAAAAATAATCCAGAAAAATACAAGGCTATTTCTTCGAGTTCAAAAAAAAATGAAACAGATGAAGAAAAACAGGAAAGGATAAAAAGAGAAAATTTTAATAAATAAAAATATTCAGGAATGAAAAAAGTATATATACTCTGCCTCTTTACTTTTATTGTTTTTTTTATTACAAAAAAAACATTTTCGCAATGTACTAATTGCGGTTCGCAATATCCTTCAACAACACAATCTACCACTTCTACAACAATGACAACCATTTCTACCTGTATGTATGGAAGTGATTACGTTGTATGCAATGTTACCAGTGGTACTACCTACACATGGGAAACTTGCGGGGATACTGACTTTGATACACAGTTATCGTTAATTCAAGGGACAGGTTGTGGTGGCACTTCTCTCGCTTATAATGACGACGGATGTGGAACACAATCAACGATAACGTGGACTGCAACTTTTACTGGAGTTGTAACTGTTCTTGTGAGTGAATATAATTGTACTTCAAATACAGATTGCATGACTCTTCAATGGTCAGCGTCCGGTGGTACTTCTGTTGCAACAGCAGGTGATTGTGCAGATGCAATAAATGTTTGTACTAATTTAGGATTTCAGGTAGATGCAAATGGGATAGGTGCAACAAACGAGATTCCAGCCAGCGGTTCTTTAGGAAATCCTCTGAATAATAATCCGGGAGGAAGTGGTCATTCTGGTTGTTTACAAGTAGGTGAAAAAAATAGTACTTGGATGATTGTCAATATAGGTTCAGATGGGCTTCTTGAATTTAATTTTGGTGGGTCTTCACAAGCCGGTTATTACGATTGGATAATGTATCCCTATAATTCTTCTTCCTGTTCTGCAATTCCAAATAATGTTGTTGCTCCTGTTCGTTGTAACTGGAATGCTACCTCTAGTGGTGGGACAGGCTTGTCTCCATCATATACAACCAATGCTAATTTTGAACCTCCGCTTCCAGTGTTATGCGGAGAGCAATACATTATTTGTTTTTCCAATTATAGTTCAGCATTAACGAATGTTCCGCTTCAATTTTCTGGTACAGCTACTGTTTCTTGTTTGGAAATGACTTGTGCTGGTGCTGCATCTTGCAATCCGAATCCCGGTTCTGTTGTTAATCAGGATTGTAACGGAGCTATACCTGTATGTCAGAATTATTTTTGTCAGGAATCTTCATTTGTTGGTACCGGAAATGTTTCAGGAGAAATTCCTACTGGAAATACTTGTCTAGGTTCAGGTGAAAAAAATGACTCATGGTACATATTTACAGTACAGCAATCGGGCAATGTGAATTTTACTATTACGCCAAATTCAACAACAGATGATTATGACTGGGCAGTTTTTAATTTGACCAATGCTACCTGTGCGCAAATACCTTTGGATGCATCGTTGGATGTAAGTTGCAATTATTCATCTAATATTGGATGCGGTGGTTTAACTGGTCCCAATGGTGAAACTGTTAATTGCGATGCCCAGAATGAACCTGTAATTCCGGTAGTAGCGGGTGAAACCTACGTTGTTAATGTCAGTAATTTTTCTTCAAGTCAATCTGGCTATAGTCTTGATTTTTCTGCATCAACCGCTGTGATTTTTGATAACATTCCCCCTGCCCTTGATATATTAACAACAACCCCATCCTGTGGAGCAACATCTGTGACAATTCGTTTCACTGAGCAAGTTTTATGTAGCTCTGTTCAAGCTTGTGATTTTACCATTACCGGACCTGGTGGACCTTATACTGTTACTGGTGTAACAGGAACTGCATGTGCTGCAGGTGGTACTCAGGAAGTACAATTTACACTAAATGTAACTCCGGCTATGACAACGACTGGAAATTACAATGTTAATCTTGTTGCTGGTTGTGGTTATGTACAAGACTTATGCGGTAATGTTGCAACTGATGGAAGTTTACCTTTTACTATAACCGGATTGGTTACAAGCCAGACGCAAACAAATGTTTCCTGTTATAACGGGAATAATGGAATTGCATCTGTAACGATTACATCAGGGTCGGGTTCTCCCTATACTTACAATTGGTCAAATGGAACAACTACTGGTCCTACCGCTACAACAACATCCAGTATTTCAGGATTAACAGCCGTTCCCGGAACTTATTCCGTAACAACCACAAATAGTACTGGTTGTTCTGTAATAAATTCTTTCACAATCACACAACCTCTTCAAATAACGTTAGCACTTACCCCTGCTGAAGCTACATGCGGTGCAAGTAACGGACAAATAGCTGTAAGCGTTTCCAATGGTTATGCTAATTATAATTACACATGCCCTCCTGCAGTTGCGTCAAATAATAATGCAAACAGTAGTTATACTTTTACAGGGCTTGCACCAAGTAGTTATACCGTTAATGTTACAGATGGACATGGCTGTACTGCTTCGGGTACTACAACAATAATCAACACAGGAAGTGTTACAAGTACTTTTACATACAATGGTAATCATTGTGCAGGAACAGAGGTTGCAAATCAATATAACTTTACCAATACCGGTAGTACAGGAGTTGGAATTACCCACTCATGGACTTTCCCAAGCGGTACGCCAACAAGTTCTACTGCAGAAAACCCAATAGGCATTACGTGGACAACATCAGGAACATACACAATTACTCATACTGTAACACAAGGAAGCTGTACATCTACATCTACCATGAATATTGCGGTTCTGCCAAATCCTGTTCCAAATGTTCTGACAACAAATGCAAATTGTGCGGGAGGAAGCACGGGTATTGCAACATCTAATCCAACCGGAGGTTCTACTTTTTCATACCTTTGGTCAACCGGAGCAACCAGTCAGGCTATTACAGGTTTAGCTGCAGGGTCGTACACTGTAACCGTTACCAACACAGACAACTGCGCAGGGATACAAACAGTAACTATTACGGAACCTCTTCCTCTAACATTAGTAACAACGCGCACCGATGTAACTTGCTATGGCTTGTGTGATGGGACAGCAAGCGTTACAGCATCAGGCGGCTCTGGCAGCTATACATATAGTTGGAGCGGAGGAAATACGCCTACTGCAAACAATACTGGAAATCTTTGTGTAGGTACTTTTACAGTTACAGTAACTGATGCAAGCACTCCGGCTTGTTTCCAAACTGCTAATGTAAGTATATCGCAACCCGATCTAATCACATTAATTTTTACTACCGTTAATACAACCTGCGGTAATAATAACGGAGAAGCCACGGTTACTGCCACAAACGGTTTCCCTGCTTATACATACAACTGGGGAACATCTCCGGCGCAAACCACACAAACAGCAACAGGATTAGCAACAAATGCCTATCCCGTTACTGTAACGGACTCACATGGGTGTAGTGTAACAGGTTCAGCAAATGTTAGCAGTGATGACGGTCCGACTGCTTCAATCGTTACCAGCGCTGATGTATCATGTTTCGGAGGCAGCACAGGTTCTGCCACAGCTACTGCAAGCGGAGCTGCAACACCTATTACGTATTTATGGAGTGCGGGAACTGCTCCCACGAACCAATTAAGCATTTCAGGATTACCATCGGGAACACATACTTTTACAGCTACAGATAACAATGGCTGCACGGCGACAGCAACGGTTACCATTATTCAACCCACGGCTCTTTCTGCAACAACAAGTCCTATAGGAGCCAATTGTGGACAGGCAACTGGAAGCATACAGGCAAATCCATCTGGAGGAACAGGTCCGTATACTTATGCATGGAATTCAACACCTACACAAACAACACAGATAGCATCGAATCTACCTCCGGCAGCTTATACAGTTATTGTAACCGATGCAAATTTGTGCTCAACAACTGCAAACGGCACTATCAGTGATATTCCGGGTGTTCTTGTTTCGGTAAAATCATCAACGCAACCTACCTGTAACGGAGATTGTGATGGAACTGCCTCTCTTGAAATTGTAGGTGGATTGCCCGGTTACAGTATAGTTGTTTCTAACGGATATACAGCCTCAACCTCTTCAATAAATTTTACTATTCCCAATTTGTGCGCAGGTACATTCACGCTGACGGTAACAGATGCCAACAGTTGTCAAAGTGTTGAAACCTTTACCATATCTCAACCTGATGCCGTTACTGCAAGTATTTCAGCTAGCACAAATGTAAATTGTAATGGAGGGAGTACGGGCGCTGCAACAGTTACAGGCACAGGAGGAACAGAAACCTTTACTGCCGATTGGAATACCATCCCTGCTCAAAATACTTTAACAGCAACAGGATTAGTTGCCGGAACCTATAATGTTACAATTACAGATGGGAATGGCTGTACGGCGAATGCTTCTGTTTTAATTTCTGAACCAACTGCAATAACATTATCTACGACAAAAACAGACGCACATTGCAGTCAGGCAGATGGTTCTGCAAATGTTTCAGCAATAGGTGGAACTATTACAACGGGCTATACTTATTTATGGAGCGGTGGAACTATACCTACTCAAGCTAACTGTACTGGATTAGCAGCAGGAACTTATAGTGTTATTGTTACAGACAATAATAGCTGCACGGCAACGACAAGTGTTACAATAGGAGATTTACCCGGAGGAACCGCAAGCATCTCTGCATTTTCAAATGTTACATGCTACGGACAATCGAATGGGTCAGCAACGGTTTCTATGGGTGGAGGTCTCGCTCCGTTTACGTATTCATGGAGTACAACACCTCCTCAAACTACAGTTACAGCAACGAATCTCGATCCCGGTGTATATACGGTTAATGTTACGGATGCTAATTCATGCATTGCTACAGCAACTGTAACAATTACACAACCGGCTCAGTTATCAAATATGTTTACAGTAACAAATGCCAGCTGTAATGGACAATGCGACGGACAAATTACTTCCTCTGTTATGGGTGGAACTTCGCCCTATATTTATCAGTGGAGCAATCTGCAATCAACAGCAACTATTTCTAATTTATGTGATGGAGAATACACTTTGACAGCAATAGATAATCTGAGCTGCACTGCAACTTTTACTGCTACAGTAACAGAACCTGCACCTATTGAAATTACCGGAACTGCTGAAAACGCCAACTGCAATCAATCCGATGGAAGCATTACGACTATAATAACAGGAGGAACAATTCCTTATCAGTTTCACTGGACTTCAGGAGAAGATACACAGTCTTTATCAAATGTTCCATCAGGAACTTATACGCTTGCAGTAATTGATGCATCAGGTTGTAATCAGACAAGCACTTTCCAAATAAACAATATTTCAGGTCCAACCGCTACTATCTCTGAGTCCCAAAATGTTCTATGTAATGGAGCGGCTAACGGGTACGCAACCGTTTATGCAGATGGCGGCTCACTCCAGTTTAATTATGTATGGAGTACAAACCCCGCTCAATATTCTGCTACAGCGTCAAACCTTGATCCGGGAACATACAATGTTATTGTTACAGATATTATTTCAAATTGTACAGCCAATACTACTGTAATAATTACAGAACCCTCAATACTGTCAAACACAACACAAATAACCCCCCCTCTATGTAATGGAGACTGCGATGGCTCTGCAACTGTAACACCAAGTGGAGGAACTTCTCCTTACACGTATCAATGGTTTGGAGGAGGCAACGCGCAAACATCTGCTACAAATACAGGATTATGTGCCGGTTCTTACACGATTATAATCACAGATACAAATTCCTGTACAAAAATGGAAACTGTAAATGTAACACAGCCAGCGTTTCTGTCGGTAGTGGCAACCGCTACACCCTTGTCTTGTTTTGGAATTTGCAATGGAACAACAAATGTTACAGCATCCGGGGGAATCGCGCCCTATTCTTACCAATGGAGCGCAAATACAAACAATCAGACAACTCAACAGGCTATTGCTCTTTGTCCTGATACTTATTCGTGCATAATTACAGATAACAATGACTGTTCTACTTCAGTAAGTACTATTGTAACAACGCCTCCGAAAATAGTTGTTCAGGTATTGGATTTGCAACATGTAAAATGTTTTTCGGAATCAACAGGACGCATCACATTAAGTGTAACAGGAGGCTCTCCTGGTTATACATACAACTGGAGTAATGGAGCGACAACGCAAAATATAATTAATATTCCCTATGGAAATTATTGTGTAACCGTAACAGATCTGAACGGTTGTTCGAAAGACACTTGTTTCATAATAAGCCAGCCTCCTTTATTACAAGTTAGCGCAACAGCACATGAAGAAAGCTGTTACGGCTTATGCGATGGCTATATAACTTCCAATATACAAGGCGGTCAACCACCTTACGCTTACCTCTGGTCTAATTTTGATACGCAAGCAACAGCAGACAGTCTATGCCCCGGAGCTTACGCTATAAATATAACTGACTTTAACAATTGTATTGCGACATCAAATGCGACTGTTACAGGACATGATATTCTTGCTATAATGACCGTGAATACAGACACAGCAACCTGTGGGCAGGCAAATGGAAGTGCCGTTATATCAGCTTTAGGAGGAACATATAGCTTTACTTATCAATGGCCGACAGGCATAAACAGCATTTCATCTATAGCCAACAACCTTGCTGCAGGTGCTTATACTGTTACTGTTATAGATGCAAACGGATGCCGTGATTCTTTACAGATAAATATAAGCAATGCAGATGGTCCGATTATAGATAGTTTTCAAGTACAACATATTACTTGTTACGGTTATCAAAACGGTTCTATACAGGTATTTTACCATGGAAGTACTATAAGCTATTCTTTAGGATGGAATACTTCACCCCCTATAACAGGAGTAGATGAAGATATGGTAACCAACCTCGGACCGGGAACTTATTCCGTTGTTATTACAGATGGTCATGGATGTGTTGCATCCGGAAGCCGCACCATTATTCAGCCTACACAATTACAATCTGCGATTACGAATCATACAAATACATCCTGTTATGGTACATGTAACGGAACAGCAACTGTCATGGGCAATGGAGGAACAAATCCTTACAGCTTTAATTGGACAGGAGGAGGAACGACTTCTACTGTTTCAAATTTATGTGCAGGAAATTATTCCGTTACGCTTACAGATGCAAACCTATGCACGAGTATTAGCAGTACAACTATAACACAACCCGACTCCATTCACATTACTGCAAATGTCCAAAACGCGACTTGTAACGGATCTAACAACGGACAAATCGTACTTTCTGTAACAGGCGGCACAGGTTATTTCTACAACTGGTTACCGAATGTCAGTTCGAATTCTGTAGCAGCGCCACTATCGCCGGGTACTTATAGCGTTCTTATTACTGATTACTACGATCAGAATTGTACAAAAACCGCAAGTTATTTAATCACAGAACCTAATCTAATCCAAACTACATTAGGCTCTACACCGACAAGCTGCGGACAAAATAATGGAACTGCTTTTGTTTCATCCAATGTTACTGGAGGAACTGCGCCTTACAATTTCACTTGGTCGCCGGGAAATAGTACTAATGATACAGTTTACAATGCAGCTTCAGGTAGCTATCAGTTCCAGATAACAGATGCAAACAACTGCCTGTTTAACTCAACAGTAGCTGTCAATGCAATCACTCCTCCCATTATTTTCAGCATCGTTACATCAAATGTTTCCTGCCCGGGAATGAATGATGGATCTGCTTTAATTACTATAAAAGACGGTTCTCAACCATATAGTTATGATTGGAATCCATTTATTGGAAATGATTCGATTGTTGATAATTTCACTATGGACATTTATGGTTTATCAGCAGGGAATTACAATGTAACCATTGCAGATGACAATGGTTGTTTGCTTCAAACTGCTTTAATTGTAACAGAGCCCTCTCCTATCATTATTCATGCTGATGGCTCACGCTGGATATGTGAAGGACAAACAACAACTATTACTGCAAATGCAAGCGGTGGAACTCCACCCTATTCTTTTAGTTGGATTGGGCTTCCCTCTTCAAATGCAGTTCAAATAGTGAATCCGACAAGTACAACAACTTATAATGTTTATGCAACAGATAACAGAGCTTGTGTTTCAGATACAGCAGGAGTTACTATTTATGTGTACCCTCCGGTTATTGTGAACCTTATTGCAGATACAACAAGAATATGTAAAAATGATCAGGCTCATTTAGAAGCAATACCATCTGGAGGAAACGGAGGTCCCTATAATTTTTACTGGTATGACTTACAAGATACTGTTCCATTTGCAATACGTGATGTTTCTCCACCGGATACAACTACCTATATCGTTTATGCAGTGGACAATTGTGGTTCTCCATCTATTGCAGACAGTATTACTATTTATGTTTTGCCCGTACCTCAGGTTGCTGTAATTGTAGATAAAATGGCGGGTTGTGAGCCTCTTGAAGTTTTCTTCAGAAATATTGCCACAACAACAGATCTTCAGTATTTGTGGAACTTCAACGATGTTTATTCAAATAATAATTCTTCGCTAGACCCCAACCCTTCTCATCTTTTTACACATGATGGAAACTATAATGTTACCCTTACAATAAAAACCGGAGATGGCTGTACTGCTACAGATGACCAAATCATAACTGTGTATCCGAAACCAATTGCTAATTTCACGCTATATCCTGAATTTGCAAGTTTGTTCCATTCTACAATTGAATTTAATGATATTTCAGACGGAATTATTTCAAACAGGCTTTGGAATTTTGGCGACAACCGTTATTCCGGAATGGTAAACCCGGAACATACGTATGAGCAAGCAGGAATTTACAATGTAATGTTAACCGTTCGCACCGATCATAATTGTGTTGACTCGATAACAAAACAAGTTGAAATACGCGATGAATTTACCTTATACGTTCCTACAGCTTTTGATCCGAATTCTCCTATTAACAGAGAATTTTATCCTCAGGGTGTAGGTATTGATGAAAAGAATTATCATTTATGGATTTTTGACAGATGGGGAGAGCTGATATTTGAAACAATTGACTGGAATGAACGCTGGAGTGGTAAATTCATGAATAAAGGAGAGTATGTAAAATCCGGAACCTATGTTTGGTATATATGGGTAAAAGATAAATACAATAAAGCTTATGAAAAGAACGGATATGTAACAGTTATCCGGTAATTTATTTATAATAAACAGTCTGATTTAATATTTTTCAGACTGTTTATATTTTGTTCATTATCTTTGATTCTATTGTAGAATCTGGATTGTTATTTTTAGTATTTTTCGTTATTAACCTGAAATAAATTTTTATGAAATTTTTATTATTTGGATGGCTGGCTTTGCTATGCTTATGCTCGTTTGCGCAAAAATATAATTGCGATTTTCAATATAAAAAAACTATTTCTGATGGCGTAATAGTTTCTTTTGAAGTTATTGAAAAAAACAATACGATTCCTGTCGAATCTCTTGAAAATATATTTAAACAAAAACCAGATGTTTTATCTGCCCAATTTGTTATTTCCGGTACTATTAAATATTTTAAGCTTAAAATAAAAGAGCATTTGTCTGCAGACCAAGTCCGTGAAATTTTACGTCAAAACGGATTTGATTTTAATGATTCTTCAATTATAAAATCACAAATAGCAACAGAACACTATCCTGTTTTTAAAGATACAGGAAACCCTCAGGCTGATCATGACAGGTATGAAAAAGATAAGCAGGAATGGATAAAAAATTATCCTGAAGAAGTAGAAATCATGACAGGAAGAAAAATTTCTGATGCAGTTATTGAGCTTCCCGCTGATTTTCCAAAATATGAGAAAACAGGAAATGAAACAGAAGATGCTATTTTATATGAGAAGGCAAAAAAAGAATGGCATTCAAAACAACAAGAAATTAAATAATTACCTTTCAACAAAAATACTATGGCTACGAAATTTATTATTCCTATTATTTTTACAATATTTTTTATTTCAAATTTTTCTTTATTAGCTCAACCTCCAGCACCTTTGAATGATGATTGTGCAGGAGCAATTGCTCTCACTCCCGGGGCTACATGTACATATACGAACTATGACAATGATGATGCTACGGTTTCAACAGAAACTGCGCCAGGTTGTGCGGGGAGTGTGTTTGAAGATGTATGGTTTAAAGTTACTGTACCTGCTTCAGGGCATCTAGTGATAAATACTCAGACTGGTGGTATAACTGATGGAGGAATGGCTATATACTCTGGCTCCTGCGGTTCATTAACCCTTATCGAATGTGATGATGATGATAGCCCCAATGGTATGATGCCAATGATTGACAGAACAGGTCTGACTCCGGGTACAACAATTTATATTCGTTTTTGGGAATATGGAGGAGGAACACAAGGTGATTTTGATATTTGTGTAACGGATCCACCTGTACCAGTTGCACCTCCAAATGATAATTGCAGTGGGGCTTTAGCTGTTACACCCGGTGCTACATGCACTACAATTAGTGGCAATATTTCCGGAGCAACCCAATCTCTTGCAGGATGTGTAGGAACGGCTAATGACGATGTCTGGTACAGCTTTGTTGCCGGAAATTCGTCTCAAAATATTACAGTAACACCTGCGTCAGGCTTTGATCCGGTAGTTCAGGTGTTTTCTGGTACATGTGCCTCTTTAACTTCTCTAGTTTGTAACGATGCTACTTTTGTATCAGGAACCGCAGGTACATTAACAATTTCGGGTCTTACTGCAGGGCTAACTTATTATTACAGGGTTTATGATTATTATTCAACAAATCCCACCAATACTACGTTTACTACATGTATCACAAATCCGGGCGCTCCAAATAATCAGGATTGTATGGGAGCTATTCCTATTTGTCAAAGTACTTTTACTACGAATCTGGCATATTCCGGTACTGGAAATATTGCAAATGAAATAAATTCGCTAAATTCATGTTTAGGCGCTGGTGAAAAAAACGATGTTTGGTATGTTTTTACCGTTCAGAACAGTGGTAATTTAAACTTTACCATAACCCCGAATACCTCTACTGACGATTACGATTGGGCTGTATACAATCTGTCAACTGCAAATTGCTCTGATATTTATTCAAATGCTGCATTAGAAGTCGGTTGTAATTTTTCTTCAAATATAGGATGTGATGGATTAACAGGACCTAATGGAGAAACAGTTGATTGCGCGGGACAGAATGAACCCGTTATACCTGTTTCTGCTGGTCAGACTTACGTTGTAAATGTTAGCCAATACTCACCTTCACAAGCAGGTTATTTTATTGATTTTACTGCATCAACTGCTACTATATTTGATAATATTAGCCCCGTGTTTCAATCTGTTGCTCTTCCGATTGCGTGTGGTTCCAATTCTTTAACATTTAATTTCAGTGAAAATGTAAATTGCAGTACAGCAACACCTGCCGACTTTACTCTTACTGGACCGGGTGGACCTTATGCTATTTCTTCAATATCTTCTACCCAATGCGCATCAGGAGCTACTTATGATAATACTTTTACAATTACAGTGTCACCAGCACTCACTACAAGCGGGGCTTTTGCACTTAGCCTAGTAAATACAGCCGGGTCTGTATCTGATATATGTGGCAATGTTGCACCTCCTGCCACCTTTAATTTTAATATTAACAATATTGTTCTTACTCCATCTCAAACAAATATTGCATGTAATGGCGGAACAAATGGTATTGCTTCAGTTTCTGTAACTTCAGGTGGTACATCCCCTTATACGTATGCATGGTCAAATGGTGGCTCTACTGCAACTATTTCAGGACTTATTGCAGGCACTTATACATGTACAGTAACAGATGCTCTGGGTTGTCATGCTGTTGCGACTATTACTATTACACAGCCGGCAGCTATGATTTTAACACTAACTCCTACTGCAGCGACTTGCGGAAGTAGTAATGGCTCCATTGCAATTACTGTTGCAAATGGTGTGGCAAATTTTACATATACCTGCACTGGAAAACCTAATGCAAATAATAAACCTGCCAATTACACATATACAAGTTTAGCTGCCGGAATTTACATTATTTCTGCAACGGGTTCAAATGGCTGTGCAATTTCAGACACTGTTGAAGTTCTAACAACTGCCAACCCTGCCTCTACATTTTCATACAATGGTAATCAATGTGTGGGTGTTGCATTTAATTTTACAAATACAGGAACAACAGGAGTAGGTGTTACTTACTCATGGACTTTTCCAAGCGGGACTCCTTCCAGTTCAACTGCTGAAAACCCCTCTGTTACATGGGCTACACCAGGTACCTACACTGTTACACATACTGTAACACAAGGCGGATGTTCATCTACTACAACTCAGGTTATAACAGTTTATGCGGTTCCGGTTCCTACTGTAACATTTGTAAATGCCAATTGTAATGGAGTTTGTAATGGCTCGGCTACTTCAAATCCTACTGGTGGATCTGGCTTTACTTATTCCTGGTCAAACGGAACTACAGGTCAAACAGCAGGAGGTCTTTGCGACGGAGTGATCACTGTTACTGTTTCTAATTCGAATGCTTGTACTGCCACACAATCTGTAACAATAACAGAACCTGCTGCATTAAATCTTGTTACATCTAGAACAGATGCATTGTGTTTTGGCGTTTGCAGCGGAACTGCCAGTGTTGCTCCAACAGGTGGATCAGGGGCTTATACGTATTTATGGGATAATGGCCAAACTACTGCAAGTGCATCTGGTTTATGTTTCGGAATACATACTGTTACTGTTACTGATGCCGCTTCTCCTACCTGTCTGCAAACTGCAAGTGTAGACATAGGACAACCAACTGCTATTTCAATAACACCTTCATCGGGTAATGCTTCATGTGGATTATCAAATGGGACTGCATCTGTTGCGGTATCAGGTGGAACTTCTCCCTATACCTATCTTTGGTCAAACGGGGCTACTGCTTCATCACTTACAGGACTTGCTGCTGGTTCATACACTGTAACTGTTACCGATTTTAAAAATTGTACAAATACACAAACAATTAATATAAGCAATACAGGAGGACCAACGGCTTCAATTAGTACTAGCGCAAATGTTTTATGTAATGGAGGGAATACCGGTTCAGCTACAGTGACCGCTACCGGAGGTACTGCTCCTTTAACCTATTCATGGAATACAACACCGGTGCAAAGTACAACAACAGCAACCGGACTTATTGCAGGGATATATTCTGTTACTGTTTACGATTCTAATTCTTGTAATTCTACAGCAAGTGTAACAATTACACAACCGGCAGCATTAAATTCAACAATTAGCGCACAAACAAATGTGCTTTGTTATGGTAACACAACAGGTTCAGCAACTGTTTTTGCATCTGGTGGAACTATTCCTTACACATACCTTTGGAATGATCCGGCTCCGGCTCAAACAACTGCTACGGCATCAGGCTTAACTGCCGGTACATATAATGTTACTGTAACAGATTTGAATAACTGTACATCTGTCTTGCCTGTTACCATTACACAAGCAACAGAGCTTTCTGCAAATATCACATTACATACAAACGTTAGTTGTTATGGTGGAAATAATGGTTCCGCAACTGTCGTAGCAACGGGAGGAACACTTCCTTATTCATATAACTGGACAGGGGGCTACACAACAGCTACAGCTTCTGGTTTAATAGCCGGTACATACGAAGTAACCGTTACAGATGCAAATGGATGTACCGCAAATACGAGTATCCCACCTTCATGTTTTCAAATACAAAGCATTCTGGTTGATGCATGTGCTGTTTCTACCAACGAAGGATATCAGGAAATGGTTTTCTTCCAGATTGGACCAACAGCAATGAATACATCTGATTTATCAGTAACCTGGCCAAATAATGCATGGGATGGGGTATGCACAGACCCTGACTTTGTAGCTAATGTTAATGCTACAATTACAGGAGGAGGACAATTGTTAGAACCAACAGGTGGTGTATTACCTGCAGGCGCACAGGTTGTTATTATTACTAGCGAAGCCTATTCTACGTCATTTAATAGTTTTGCAGATTTATCTTCTACTCTTTATGTAATTTTTCAATGCGACAGTATAACAACTGGACATTTTGCTAATTACGGAACCGGAATACGTACGCTGACTATGAGTTTTGGTGCTTGCACAGATGTAGTTTCTTACGACAGAGCAAACTTAATAACACAAGCCGGTACACTTGGCTCTCAAGATGGTGCATCCGTTTATTTTAACGATGCCGGAACTGCTAGTTATGTTAATAATGGTTGTGTTGTTCCTTTTGTTCAAACATCTGTTACAATAACAGAACCACCTCCATTTACAGCAACTATAGCAGGAACGGATGTATTATGTAATGGTGGAGCAACAGGTTCAGCAAACCTTACTGTTACAGGAGGAGTTTCTCCTTATACTTATACATGGTCCAATACTGCTACATCAGAAGATATCAGTGGCTTGATAGCGGGGACATATACTGTAACTGTTAAAGACGCTAATAACTGCACAATTACAGCAAATGTTACCATTGCGCAACCAGCTGTACTAAATGCAACAATAGCCGGAACAAATGTTTCGTGTGCCGGAGGAACAACAGGCGCAGCAAATCTGACTGCTACAGGGGGTACAAGCCCGTATACTTATTTATGGTCGAACACAGCCGTTACTGAAGATCTTTCTGGATTAATTGCCGGCACTTATACGGTTACTGTTAAAGATATAAACAATTGCACGGTTACTGCCAGTATCACTATTACACAACCGACTGCTCTTACAGCTGTTATTGCAGGAACAAATGTTAGTTGTAATGGAGAAACAACCGGAGCTGCAAATCTCACAGTTTCAGGTGGCACTACACCCTACAGTATTGCATGGTCAAACAGCTCCAGTTCTGAAGATTTAACCAATATTGGAGCTGGTTCGTACACTGTTACGGTAACAGATTTAAATAATTGCACAGCAAATGCATCTGTTACAATTTCACAACCTGCTGCCCTGACAGCAACGATTGGAAGCCCTGTAAACATTTTATGCAATGGCGGTAATAATGGAAGCGCAACAGTTTCTGCTTCAGGAGGGGCTTTGCCTTATTCTTATTCATGGACAGGTGGGCAAACAACAGCAACCGCTTCAAATTTAACAGTGGGTAATTACTCTGTAACAGTAACAGATTTGAATGGATGCACTACTGTTGTTAATACAGTGATTACAGAACCGGCTGTATTAACAGCCACTATTTCTGCTTCTGATGTTCTATGTAATGCAGCTTTGACAGGAGCAGCAAACCTCAGTGTTACAGGAGGAATCTCACCCTATACTTACAGTTGGTCAAATACAGCTACTACTGAAGATCTTTCTAATATAGCTGCCGGAACGTATACTGTAACAGTTACTGATTTTAATAATTGTACGACAAATTCTTCAATATTAATTACACAACCCGACGTTTTAGCTGTTTCTATAACTCCTGTAAATGCTACTTGCGGAGCAACCAACGGATCTGCATCAGCAATTGTAACAGGGGGTGTAACTGCTTATTCGTATGCATGGTCAAATAGTGGGACAGGGAGTTCAATAAGTGGACTTGGCTCAGGTTCTTATACATTGACTGTAACAGATGCAAATAATTGCACCGTAACCGGTTCTGCACCCATTTCAAATGCTGGCGCACCTACAGCTTCAATTGCTCCTCCTGTTAATGTTCTTTGCAATGGGGGAAACAACGGTTCAGCCACTGTAACAGCATCTGGAGGAACATCTCCATACACTTACCTATGGTCTGATGGCCAAACTACAACAACTGCTTCTGGGTTAATAGCAGGGGTATACACGGTTACAGTTACAGATGTATTAACATGCAGTACAAATGTTAATGTTACAATTACTGAGCCCACACCATTAATTGCAACATTATCGTCACAAATTAACATTGCTTGTAACGGAGCCACGAATGGTAGCGCAACCATAACTGTAAGTGGAGGAGTCCCTTCTTATACTTACTTATGGAATGACCCTGCTCCTGCACAAACTTCCTCTTCGGCTTCTGCTCTTGCTGCTGGAATATATACGGTTACAGTAACTGATGGAAATTTATGCGTTTCAACAACATCTGTAACAATAACAGAACCCGCTGCATTAACAGCTAGTGCAACTGCTGTTAATGCGACCTGTAATAATCTATGCAATGGCTCTACAGATGTTATCACATCCGGGGGTACTAGTCCTTATGCTTATTTATGGTCTGATCTGCAAACAACACAAAGTGCAGGAAACCTTTGCGATGGAACATATACTGTTACAGTAACAGATGCGAATTTATGCACCACAACTTCATCCGCAACAGTAAATGAACCTATTGCTATGGTATTAACTCCAGGTAGCCTGAATGCAAATTGCGGAACTTCTACAGGAGTAGCTACAATTTCAGTTTCCGGAGGCTTTCCAAATTTTAATTATGTATGGTCTGATGGTAGCTCTACATTGAATACACCTTCCACTACAAATAATATCAGCAGTATTCCCAGCGGAACATACACTGTTACTGTTACTGATGTAAACGGATGTTCTGTTACGGAAACTGTTAATGTCAATGATAATGCAGCCCCAAGCGCAACGATAACGTTAAGTACTAATGTTGCCTGTTTTGGAGGCGCAACCGGTAGTGCTACTGTTACTGTTGTAGGAGGAGCTTCTCCCTACGATTATTACTGGTCGTCAGGAAGCACAACTATTGATAATCCTTTACTCACTGAAACTGTAAATAATTTAACAGCGCAAACTCTTTCTGTTACTGTTACCGATGCGGGTAATTGTTCTGTAAACACTTCAGTTATTATTACACAACCTACTGTTATTACTTCATCAATAAGTTCACAGGTAAATGTTTCATGCAATGGCGGAGCAGATGGCTCTGCAAGTATTACAGCAAGCGGAGGAACACCAGCTTATTCTTATGAGTGGACAGGCGGTCAAACCAATAGTAGCGCAACAAATTTTAGCGCAGGAATTTATTATGTTACGATTACAGATTTGAATAATTGCACTCTTGAAGATACTGTAACAATAACAGAACCTGCTGTTATCAATGTAAACAACACAACTCAAACAAATGTTTCCTGTTTTGGAGGAAACAATGGAAGTGTTACTGTAATTGCATCAGGAGGAGTCCCTAACTATACTTACACATGGAGCAACGGTGCTACAGGTGCAACTGCATCAGGATTAACAGCAGGAATTTATACTGTTACTGTATCCGATGCAAATTTATGCACACAAACATTTGGAGTAACAATTACCGAACCCACTGCATTAACAGGGGCTACATTAGTAACAAATGAAACGGTGTTTAATGCATGCGACGGAACTGCTACAATTACAGGATCAGACGGGACACCTCTGTATTCCTATGTATGGAGCGATCTATCAGCACAAACAACTCAAACTGCAAATAATTTATGTGTAGGTAATTATACTGTTACACTTTCTGATGCAAATGGATGCACTTATATTACGACTGTTACAATTTCTGGTCCTGATGCTTTGATTTTGACTCCGACAGGAAGCGCTGTTAATTGTAATGGAGATTGTGATGGGACGACTACTGTTGCTGTGTCTGGTGGAATTGCACCTTATGATTATTTATGGGATGCAACAGCAGGCAATCAAATAACACAAACTGCAACTGGTTTGTGTGCCGGAATTTATTCCGTAACTGTTACAGATCAGAATGGCGCCACAGGTACTACTACTGCAACTGTAACGCAACCAACAGCAATGTCTGCAAGCATACCTGTAAGTGTTCAACCCTCATGTTTTGGAGGCACAAATGGAAACGCAACAGTATCTGCAACAGGCGGAACGCTTCCCTATTCTTATGTCTGGGGCACAACACCCTCTCAGACAACTGCGTCTGCAACAAATTTAAGTGCCGGAACTTATTCCGTAACAATAACTGATGCCTTAGGATGTACAACTACGGCATCACAAATTTTAGGTGAACCAACCCAGATAATTATTAATATTTCAGGAACAGATGTCTTATGTAATGGAAATGCAGATGGCAGTGCAGATTTGACTGCCAGTGGTGGAACTGGCATTTTATCTTTTAGCTGGTCAAATACTGCATCATCAGAAGATATTTCCAACCTTGCCGCAGGCAACTATATTGTTACAGTTACGGATGCTAACGGATGTACTCAGAATGAAAATATTACGATTAACGAACCGGTTGTTCTGACTGCTACAATAGGGAATACATCAGAAACAGTTTTTGGTGCATGTGACGGTACTGCGACAGTTACTCCTATAGGAGGAACCGGGATTTATTCTTATCTATGGGACAACCCTGCTCCAGCACAAACAACTCAGGCTGCATCAAATCTTTGTCCGGGAACATATACTGTTACAGTAACAGATCAAAACGGATGTATATTTGTTATTCCAACAACTGTTTTGGGTCCGGATGCTCTCGTGCTTACAGTTACAGGTTCTGCGGTTGACTGCAATGGAGACTGTGACGGAACAGCTTCTGTTTCTGTTACCGGGGGTATTCCTCCATATAATTTCGCATGGGATGTCAATGCTGGAAGCCAGACAAATGATACTGCTGTAGGTCTTTGCGCCGGAAGTTATTCTGTTACAGTTACTGATTCAAACGGAGCAATAGCTTCAATTTTGTCTACAGTAACAGAACCGACACTTTTAACCTCTTCAATTATTGATCAGGATAATACACTTTGCTTTGGAAGTGCTGATGGATCAGCTAGTGCCCAAGCATCGAACGGTACCTTACCTTACACGTACAATTGGTCAAACAGCACTTCCGGAGCAAATGCAACCGGGCTGATAGCGGGCACTTATGATGTAACAGTAATTGACGGAAACGGATGTATCTCTGTATCCAGCGTAACAATAACTTCTCCGACACAAGTAATTGTTTCAGCTTCAGGAACAGATGTTGCCTGTTTTAACGGAACAGATGGTTCTGTTCTTGCAACTCCTTCAGAAGGGACTCCTGGATATTCATTTGAATGGAGTAATGGTTCAGCAAATTCATCTGTTTCAAATTTACCTGAGGGAACTTACAGTGTTACAGTAACAGATATTAATAATTGCACAGCGACAACGAGTGTTACAATTAGCCAACCGGTTTTGTTAGATATTTCTATTTTAGCGACAACAGACCCTTCAGGTTTTGGAGCCAGTGATGGAAGTGCTACTGCAGGCGCTACTGGTGGAGCAACTCCCTATACATGGAGTTGGTCAAACGGAACTACTTCAGATGTAGCAACCGGTCTTTCATCGGGAACATATACTGTTACAGTAACAGATGCAAATGGATGTACTGCAACAACCAGTGCTACTATTTTTGAACCTGGAGCTTTGCAAATTCAGTTGATTTCCTCAACAAATATTTCATGTAATGGAGTATGTGATGGAACAGCTGAAATTAGTGTTTCAGGTGGAGTACCAGGATACACTTATCTATGGGGAAATGGAGTTGTAACACCTGATGTAACCGGTCTTTGTGCAGGGAGCAACACTGTTACTGTTACAGATCAAAATGGATACAGCGCTACCTATTCTGTAAATTTAACCGAACCTGCACTTTTAAGTGCAACAACCCTTGTTATTTCAAATGTATTATGTAACGGAGGAACATCTGGTAGTGCGTGGGTTACTGCTACTGGAGGAACAACTCCCTATAGCTATTTATGGAGTAATACAGCCACAAATGATACGATTACTTTACTTGCAGCTGGTGGTTACAGTGTAGTCATAACAGATAGTCACAATTGCCAATACACATCAAATGTAAGTATTTCTGAGCCAACAACGCTTGTTGTTACCACAACCTCTATTGATGCGAATTGTAATCAGGCTCAGGGAAGTATTTCAGCTGTTGTTACAGGTGGTACTGCACCCTATACATATTTATGGAATATATCACCTCAACCGGGCATACAAACTGTAAGTAATCTTGTACCCGGAACTTATTCAACTACGGTTACAGATGTTAACAATTGCACCTCTACAGCAACAGGTATTATTAATAATATACCGGGAGTAACTTTAATTATTAAAGGTTTAACAGATGCTTTATGTAATGGATCCTGTGATGGCATTGCAATTATTGAATCCTCTGGAGGAGGAACGCCTTATACGTATACCTGTTCAAACGGATATACAACTACCAACGCATCCAATACAATTGATATTAACGGACTTTGTGCAGGAAATTATTCTGCAACAGTAACAGACGGTAATAGCTGTCAGGCATCTGTAACTTTTACAATTAATGAACCGCTTCCTGTAATTGCAACAATTTTGGATAGCGTTCATGTTTCATGTGATAATGGTTCAGACGGTTCAGCAACAGTAAGTGGTTCCGGAGGCACTGTACCATTTACTGCAATATGGAATACTATTCCTTCTCAAACAGATGTGATAGCAACCGGTCTGATTGCAGGTAATTACTCTGTTACAATAACAGATGTCAATGGTTGTTCTGATGATATTTCTGTTGTTATCACTCAACCTTCGCCAATTATAGTAAGTACAACATTTAATAATGCTCATTGCGGTCAGGCTGATGGTTCTGCAAGTGTAACAGCAACTGGAGGAACGATTTCAACAGGCTATTCGTATCTTTGGTCTGGTGGAACAATGCCGCTCAATTTGTCAACCATTTCTGGACTTTCTTCAGCATTATCACCCTATACCGTAACTGTTACGGATAACAATAATTGTACAGCAACTGCCAATGTATCCGTCGGAGATATTCCGCCCGGAACGGCTAGCATATCTTCTTTTACCAATGTATCATGCAACGGAGCTGCTGATGGAAGCGCAACAGTATCTATGGGAGGAGGACAAAGTCCCTATCAGTATTTATGGAGTACAGTTCCTTCACAAACAACACTCACGGCAACAAATCTTGCTCCCGGAACTTATACGGTTTCTGTAACAGATGCTTTTAATTGTATCGTAACCGCAAGTGTTTCCATAACTGAACCGGCTGTTTTATCAAATATATTTACAGTTCAGAACCCGCTTTGTTATAATGCCTGTACCGGTTCTATTGCAAGTTTAATATCAGGTGGAACTACTCCTTACCAATATATTTGGAGTAATGTACAGACATCGTCTACTATATCAGCTTTATGTGCAGAATCCTATTCTTTAACAGTAACAGATGCCAATAATTGTAGTGCTGAATTTTCTTCTACATTAACACAGCCCTCACAAATAATTATTACAGGTACAGCTTCTGATGCGGCTTGTAATAATGCAGATGGCTCTGTTGATATTACTGTTACAGGGGGATCTCCGGCGTATCAATTTTTGTGGTCAAACAGCTCAACAAATCAAAATATCAATGCAGTTGCAGCAGGCACATATACTATTATGGTTACTGATGCAGAAGGATGTACAGCAAGTCAGGCTTTTAATGTAAATAATATTTCGGGTCCAGCAATAACACTGACAGGTCAGACAAACATTACATGCTTTGGAAGCAATAATGGAACAGCATCTATTTCTGTAACAGGAGGAACATTAATGTTCACCTATCAGTGGAATACCACCCCTGCACAATACACTGCATCTGCAACGAATCTTGAACCGGGAATTCACTCTGTTACGGTTACGGATGTAAATACAAATTGTAATGCAAACCTTAGTGTTACAATAACAGAGCCTGCTGCCCTTAATGCAATTCAATCAGTTATTGAACCACTTTGCAACGGTGATTGCAATGGTTCTGCAGCTGCGCTTGTAACAGGAGGAACAGCTCCGTATAATTACCAATGGTTTGGCGGTGGCTCATCAGTAACAAGTGCAACAAATACTGATTTGTGCGCGGGGAACTATTCTCTTGTTGTTTCCGATGCAAACGCATGCACAGGAATGTATACCGTTACAGTTAATCAACCAACATTTGTTACGGCTGTAACTTCAAGCACTTCTATGACATGTAATTCTGTTTGCGATGGAACGGCAACTGTTATCCCTTCTGGAGGAACATCTCCTTATAGTTATAGTTGGCAACCAGGAAACCAAACAACACAAACTGCTGTTGGATTATGCTCCGGAACGCATTCGGTTACAGTATCTGATGCGCATGGTTGCGATGTATTATCTACAGTTAATGTAACTGCTCCTCCACCTTTACTCATATTTTTAATAGACCTTCAACATGTAAAATGTTTTGGACAATCATCCGGAAGAATAATAGTGAGTGTATCAGGTGGAACGCCAAATCATTCGTATAGTTGGAGTAATGGAGCAACAACACAGAATCTTATTGGAATACCTTTTGGTAATTACTGCTTAACCGTAACGGATCAGAATGGTTGTTCAAAAGACACATGTTTTATTGTAAGTCAGCCACCGCTTCTTCAGGTAAGCTTGAATCATACTGATGAAAGCTGTTATGGTTTTTGTGATGGAACTGCTACCCCTAATATTCAGGGAGGTCAGCAGCCTTACACGTATCTGTGGTCAAACTTTACTACAAATTCTACTGCAAATAATCTTTGCCCGGGCTTGTATAATTTAACTGTTACAGATTTGAATAATTGTACTGCATCTGCAAATACAAATATTGTTGGGTATGATATTTTGAGTTTATTGTTGGTACATGTTGATACAGCAACTTGCGGACAACCAAATGGCGCTGCTCAGATAAGTGTTATAGGTGGTTCCAGTAATTATGATTATAGCTGGCCGGCAGGAGTTAGCAGTAATTCTCCAGCAGCATCTGGATTATTGGCAGGCTCCTATACGGTAACAGTAACAGATGACAACAATTGTACTGCAACTCTGGATATAAATATTAATAATGCAGATGGACCTATTATAAATAATATAATACCGACAAACGTAAGCTGTTACAATGCACAGAATGGATCGCTGCTTGTTAATTTTACAAGTTCTACAACATATAACACCATAACGTGGAATACGACTCCTGTTCAGAATGGAGCAACTGCAGTCAATTTGGGACCCGGAATGTATTCTGTAGTAATAACAGATGATCATGGATGTACCTCTTCACAGAATGCATCAATTACCCAGCCTCAACAGCTCCTGTCTGCAGTAACAAATCACACGGACGTTTCCTGCTTTGGTTATTGTAACGGAAGTGCTACCGTGTTATCAAGCGGCGGAATTGACCCACATCAGTATTTATGGTCGAATGCCCTGACAAGTTATTCGGTTAATGGATTGTGTGCCGGAAATTATTCTGTAACAACAACGGATAATAATGGATGTACAAGTATCAGCACTATTGTAATTGATCAACCAGATTCATTGGAAATAAACTCAACGATTAACTCCGTAACATGCAATGGTCTTCAAAATGGTCAAATAATAGTGCAAGCCTCAGGTGGCACAGGTTATTTTTATAACTGGTTTCCAAATGTAAGTTCAAATTCTGTTGCTGCAAACCTTGCTCCCGGTGAGTACACTCTTGTGTTAACAGATTATTATGATCTTAATTGCAGTGTTACAGAAACATTTACAGTTACAGAGCCCTACCCTATTTTTGCAAATACAAACAGCACTCCTACTACTTGTGGGTTAAATAATGGAATGGCTTATATTTATGGAGAAATTACAGGCGGGGTACATCCATTTACTATTTCATGGTCACCCGGCAATTATTCAGGAGATACTATTTATAATGCCGCAGCAGGAACTTACCAGCTTCAGATAACAGATGAAAATAACTGTAGTGAAGTATTCCCCGTTCCAGTAAGTTCTGTTACACCTCCTGTTCTCGATTACGTTAGCACAGAAAACGCATCCTGTCCGGGCTTTTCAGATGGTACAGCCACTATAGGTGTAAAATTTGGTACAAGTCCTTTCACTTACACATGGACTCCCTTCATCGGATCAGATTCTGTTATCAATGCGCTAACAGCAAACCTAAATGATCTTCAAGCCGGAATTTATAATGTCACAATCAGTGATATTAACGGTTGCAATGTTCAGACAACATTTATTGTTGATGAGCCAGATCCGATTCATGTTTTTGCAGACGGAGGTCAATGGATTTGTGTTGGTCAATCGGTCACTATTTCGGCAAATGCATCTGGAGGACAATTTCCATATTTATTTTCATGGAATACACTTCCTTCAAATAATCCTGTGCAATATGTTAATCCTACTGTAACTTCAACCTATCAGGTTTTTGCAACAGACCAGAATTTATGCCAGTCAGACACAGCAGAAGTTACTGTAAATGTATATCCGCTTGTTACGGTACAACTCTTTAAAGATACCAGCATTTGCAAGGGAATGGAAGCGACTCTTTATGCAATACCTTCTGGTGGTAACGGCGGACCTTATAATTACTACTGGTATGAAAATGGTACAAGCTCTGGGTTATCACCAAATGATGAATTCACTGTGAGTCCATTGGTAACAACAGAATATATGGTTGAAGCAACTGACAATTGCAGTCCTGTTAGTGATAAAGACAGTGTCGTTGTTACTATTATTCCAATTCCGAATGCAAATATTATTGCTTCACCTGTTAGTGGTTGCGAGCCTCTATCTGTAGATTTTCAAAATATAGATACAACAGGAAATGTTACATATTTGTGGAATTTCAATGATCCCTATTCCAACAATAATATTACAATAGATCAAAACCCTTCTCACACTTATACGGATAACGGTGTATTTACAGTTTCACTTACACTCACAACTCCTGAAGGTTGTACAGCAATAGCAAACAGACAAATAAATGTTTTCCCTGTTCCAAATGCGGAATTTCATGCATTTCCGGAAGTTGTAAGTTTATTCCATTCTACAGTTGAATTTACAGATATTTCAGGCGATGTATCATGGTGGTCGTGGAATTTCGGAGATAATCATTTTTCCTCGTTAACAAATCCGGAACACAGCTATCAAGAGGCAGGAATATTTCAGGTACAATTAATCGTAAAAAATAGCTATGGCTGTAAAGATTCTGTTACTCATGACATAGAAGTAAGGGAGGAAACGACATTCTATGCCCCTACCGCTTTTGATCCGAATTCACCAAGAAACAATAAGTGGAAACCTACAGGTGTGGGTATAGATGAAAGTAAATATTATGTATATATATTTGATAGGTGGGGACAAATAGTTTTTGAAACAAGTGATTTTAATGAAGCTTGGGATGGTAGATTTTTTAACAGTGGAACAGATTACGTAAAAAGCGGATCTTATATATGGCATGTACGCTTTAGGGATGTTAATGGAAAATGGATTGAGAAGACCGGAAGTGTAACAGTAATCAGATAATATTTACTTCTGTTTGAAGTTTAATACCAAAACGTTTTTTTACAGAATCAGATATTTTATGGGCCAGGTCAACAATGTCCTGGCCTTTTGCATTTCCTAAATTAATAAGAATCAATGGTTGCTTTTCATAAACGCCAACCGTTCCATCTTTATAAGCTTTCCAACCACATTTCTCAATCAGCCAGGCAGCCGGAATCTTATAATTGGTATTATCCGACAGATAAAAAGGAATATTCGGAAATTGACTTTGCAAAGATTTAAAAAAAGGCGCATCAACAACTGGGTTTTTAAAAAAACTACCAGCATTTCCGGTATGCGTGTAATCTGGTAATTTTTCTTTCCTGATCGTTAAAACAGCTTTTCTGATATTTGAAATATTTATTTCTCCAAATTCAAGAACTCTTTCTTTTAAATTGCCATAAGACAAATTAAAATCAGGATTTATTGATAATTTAAAATGAACTGTAAGAATAATATATTGATTTTTATATTTTGATTTAAAAATGCTGTCGCGATATCCAAATTCACAATCATTCTGATAGAAATCTTTTTTTTCCCCAGTTTCAATATTTATAGCAGAAACAAAATGGATACTTGAACAAACTTCCTGCCCATAAGCGCCTATATTTTGAATCGGAGCAGCACCAACAGTACCTGGAATCCCAGCCAGATTCTCAATCCCATAAAAGTTTTTATTAGCCGCAAATTCAGTAAAATCATCCCAAGATTCATTGCTGCCCACTTTTACAATAACAGAATCAGCATTTTCTTCAATAATTTTAATTCCCTTATGAACAGGACGAATCACAAGCCCATCAAATTTTTTTGTAAACAAAATATTGCTTCCGTTTCCTAAAATTACTTTAGGTAAATTTCTATAATAAGAATCTTTAAGTAAATCAATCAGTAATTGAGATTTTGAAAACTCGAAAAAATGCATACATGTAACATTCAAATTAAATGTGTTCAGCTTAAGAAGAGGAAAGTTATTTTTAACGTATGTCATTTTATCAATTTTAGGCTGTAAAAATATTTTAATTTTTGCAAACCTGCAAAAAATCAGGGTTTTTCTCTAAATTCAATTTTATTTTACTGATATACTGATAATTATTTATATTTTGATAAAAAAAGTCAAAGTTTTTTTGCATTATAAACATAAGGTTCTATATTTGCACCTCCAAAAATAAAAGATGATTTCGTAGCTCAGCTGGTAGAGCATTACACTTTTAATGTAGGGGTCCTGGGTTCGAATCCCAGCGAGATCACCAATCAAATAAAAAGCCCCTGAAAATGCAAGCATTTCAGGGGCTTTTTATTTACCGGGTACATTATAGGTACATGTTTTTGAAAAAGCACCTAAAATGCCACTTTACCCAGTTATTAATTGTTTCAGTAAACCTATTTTAAAATTTCACTTCATTTTTGTATAACTGTTTAATTTGAAAACAAACAGAAGCAAAAAAAACATAGCAAATTTTTACACATTAGTTGACAAATCAGCACCAGTTTTATAAGCAACAGGCCACTCGTGGCGATGTGCGATTTTCTGGCGGTCGTGTGTTGAAGCAATAAAAGCATCAAGGGCTTTTCTTGGACCTTTGTGCCTGTTCCAATAATAAAGCTTTGCTTTATTAATTTTCGGTTTGATAATGTCCGCTAGTTCCTTTGGGATTTTTTCATAATCTTTATTAAAGAACAAATGACCCGTTGAAAGATAAACAACCTTTCCGGCAGTTTCACACTTGAAAGAAAAGCAATCAACAAACATTTCATCGTAGGAAAATACAAGGAAATATTTTTGACCAGGTACAAGCTCCGGACAATAAAAATCATTTTTCTGATTGAATGATGCTTCTTTAATAAAGACACCTTCAGGGCTGTAAATTTCACACCTGAATTTGCTATAATCTATTTTTTTTGTGGTATTCATATTTTTATTGAATTAAAAAAGTTAGACATTATAATATTACTTTAAACACTGGTGAAAGGCTGCGGTCTTTAATCATAAGCAGTTCATAAGAACCCTCTGCTGTTGCAACGACATCAATAGAATCAACACCAACCCAAGCAGAAAAATCATAACCCGGATTAGCACGAGGAATTAAAATCGCTTTCGTTTTATTTGTAAAATAATGAACGTCCCCTTCTTCCCTGATGAAACCAGTTATTTCAACTTTGCCATTTGGATCTTCACCCATGCGAAGCATATATTCGGTGGTTGGTTCCGGTTCATTACCATTATGAATAACACCCTGTTCAAATAACTGGATGAAATCAGAGAACAATTCATCTAGTGAGCCACAGAAACCGCACTGGTGACCTTCTAAAACAAAAGAGGACGGATGGGCATACCAACAAATAAAAAGCTGTTGGAAATAAGGATATTCTTTACTTTCGCTGCTTTTATCAATGTAGAAACGATTGAAGCAAGCCACCTGCTCACCTGTTTTTTTGAAAACTGAATAAAGAATAATGAACGTGCTTTTTGCCAAAGAATCATCCAACGGACCGATAAACTGTTTTTTAGCTAAATCCCACTCGGCAGCATCAAACTGTTTTATTGCACCTTCAACAAGTGAAACTGCCCAGAAAATTATTGTATAATCTTTGGGATTTTTGATTTGTGTTTTCTTGTAATCAATATTAAAAACAATAGATTTCTTATTCTCTTTAACTTGATACTCCCAAAAAATAGCATTAACAGGCACTGGATTTTCTTTTACCAATGTGTTGAAATTTTCAATAATTGAAACTGGTTTGAAAGATGTTGGTTTTGAAAGCCCATTATTTGGGTTAAAATGACGTTCATAATCGTAAGTATCATAAAACATCATCCAAAACCTGCCACCACCCCACCAATTGTCAAAAGCGCATTCTGATGATGCGGTATAGATGGAACAAAAGAAATGACCCGGAGGTAAAAAACATAATAAATGTCTTGTATCAAATTGATGTGAACCGTCCAGTGTTTTGTATTTACCCAGAACAGAAACACCAATGTAGGGATAAGGAACATTTTTAGGAGCTATGCTCCTTGCGTTGTAAGTAAATGAAGTTTGGTCAATAAATGGGTTATAAATAACAATCGACAATTCATCTTCTGGATATTCTGGATCGCCAAGCTCCAGTTCTTCCAATTCACAGCAACCTTCTTCAGAAACACATTTCATATTATTTTTAATAGCCACAGCCCAGGGCGTTGAGCCTTTGGAGATAGGCGAATTAAAGAATTTTATAAAATTCTTGTTGAGCGGTTTTAAGAACTGCAACAGGGCAACCATGCGGTTGCGCTGTTTTAGCTGAGCTGGTGATTTTGCATCGTGAACATCCGGCTGATATTGCCTTGCCGTTTGCAAATCACGCCATTTTGAAAAGACAACATTACCGAGCTTGCCGGATGCGTTGCCAAGAAAACCTTGATTAATACGTGCCATAATTTTACTTTTTAGGATTTAAAATTTATTTGAAAAACATTTTGATTATGCTTTGATAGGTTACTAAAAAAGGCAGTTGCAGGGATTCTCTGACAACTGCCTTTGACAAATAACCAACAAAAAGGAAAAAAAATTAAGCCAAAATTGTTACAGTTGCCAAAAAGGTGCTGTCAGCGACTTTGTCGCCTGTAGCTGCTTTAAATGACAGGTAAACATGAACCTGATCGCCTACCCATGAAGCAGGTACAATAAACTGGCTTGTTAAATCAACACGGGTTTTGTTTACCATGTCCTGAACAATTGCCTTTTTGGTGTTGTTAATGATAAGCATCAATGCTTTGTCCGTAGCCTGTGCATCACCATTGCCGGAATTGTCGAGCCATGAAATTGTAACCTTTTTACCTGCTGCTGCAACAGCAGTAGCACCATCGGCACCTGTGAGCGTACCTTTTGCAATAATAAGGCTTTGGAAATTCACCGTGTAATTTGGATAAACGCCAGTGATGGCGGTCGAGATGTTAGACCTCACAAAAACATTAAACTGCGACATTCCATTTGCAGACTGCTTGAAGCTGACACGGATAAAACCCATTATCAGCCTTGCAAGGGCAACCATTAATGAAAATTTAGTACGCTGTTGTTTCTGAGGGACTGTTTTTGGATTGTGCACTTCAACGGGTTTAGTGCGCATCGTGTTTTTTCCAAACTGTTTGGAAAAAACAGCAGACCCGAATTTTTTTCGGGTTCTGCCTGTTACTGGATTTTGAACAATTGCCATTTTAAATAAAATTTAAGGATTAATACTAAAAAACTAAAAATTTGAGAGCCATTTTTAAGACCGTTTTAGTGGGCTTGATATGGACTTGATACGGTCTTGATATGGCGAAAAACTACCCTGAAATAGATTTGTTTTTTTGAAACCATTCAGGAAATTTCTTTTTCAGCAAATTGATGAGAAGGGTTGTTAAAAGCCCTCCTACGATGCTGAGAATGTACTTAATCAGTTCATCTAATGAACCGAATTGAGAGGGGTCAATACCTCCAAGGGCTGTAGCTGCGCCAGCTGTGGCTGCTGTTCCCATGATGAAATTTAATACATGCTGTACCATAATTATAAGTTTTAAAATTTATAACAAAGGTACGGTGCAACAGAGGTAAATATTTCTGAAACGCCCATAAATAAAGGGCTTATGATGAATTATACACTTTGCTGCGCTGGGTTGCTAAAATGGAAAAAGGGACTTTCGTCCCTTTGCTTAATTTTGCAATTCAAATTTTCGTGAAGCTCCCTTTATGGTATCGCTTCCATATTTTGCCCGGATGGCATCAATTGATTTAGGGCTTTTATTGATGCTTTTGTATTCAGGTGTTATCGGTAAATAAAACTACACAACTTTCGGAAAGCAGAAGTACACAATAAATGGCAATTAAGAATACATAATTCTGTTCCGAAAGAGGGAATGCCCTCGAGGGCATTCCCTCTTTCGGAACACG